>Ga0326726_10001196_pt1 | contig 24180 bp, 23 predicted proteins | sample MHFenrmetagenome_2_FD_207603 | JGI IMG/M metagenome (GOLD analysis project Ga0326726, IMG submission 207603) | Lab enriched peat soil microbial communities from Michigan Hollow, Ithaca, NY, United States - MHF15MN | ecosystem: Environmental > Terrestrial > Soil > Wetlands > Peat | place: USA... | reverse complement strand
AAATATGTACTTCGCAGAATATCGTGGGAAGAGTCATCTACCGTTACGTCATCATGCGATAGCCATGTTGAGTTTACCACAGTAAAACAGAGTTCGGTTCCGATAACTCTCGAAACTATGAAACCCTCGTGCTGATGCCTTGATGATCTGAATCTTGCTGTTCAGCCCTTCGGAAACTGCGTTGGTAATGGCGTGTTGGAACCATCTCAACACGTTGTCCAAATGTCGCTGGAGAAGTTCTTTGACCTCGATCAATGGCTTCAAGCCAACCTCATCGACCCGTTTCGACCAGTACTCGAAAAAGAAGCTCGCCGCGTCGGCACATCCAAGCTGCCAGAAAACCCGAAACAGGTTTTTTAACGCCCAAGCCTGTCTGGTTTTAAACGCTCCAGCCATCAGATGGCTCAAATCGACCTTTTGCTGCTCATGCATGTTCTCCGGATTACGCAGCCACACGTACTTCGAACCGACCAGACGCTTGTCGCCAGCTTTCTCCAATGCACCAGACTCCTGACGACAGCCCCGCATCGACGGCCTCATGGAGATACTTGCTGATATGAAAGCGATCATGCACCAGATCGGCATTCGGCAACAGCTCTCGAACCGCAGAGGCAAAGGGTTTCCGCAGATCAACCGAGACCGCTTTGACCTTCGTGCGCTGCTGTCGGTCCAGCAATTCCAGCACCAGTTTGGTCGCATCAGTGGTTCGATGTTCGACGGCTCGTCGCATAATCTGGTTGAGCGCGTGCCAGTTCAATCTCAGCATCCGGGCAGCGGCTGTGATGTTGGCGCAGTGCCGCAACAGCTCGATGGCAAAGCTTTCGAACAGCAGCGTGAAACGTAAATGCCTTGCTGCCTAGGGTGCCTGACCCCATGCTCCTTGCATTGACAACGCGGCAGACGGGCTACAAGGATCGTTTCGAACGGCCTGGTATCCAGATGACGTCACCGTTGCTCATCGGCATGATCGTAGAGGTTTCCCGCATGACCGCATACCGGACACTCATTGGTTTTATCACCATAAACTAGCCTGATCTCGACCTGCTTGCCAGTCACTGACAAATTGACCTCGTCGACTTTCCAGTTTTGGGGAAGGCCTCAGAGTTGGTGATAATGGTGCGTCAGGCTCTGCATGGACGATTTCAGCGCTTCAGTCGGAGAACACACAATTACACCAGGTTACCAATCATGCTCTCCCTTTCCACGATATTCTGCGAAGAACCTGATTATTGAAAGATTTATCTATATCCTTTCCACACCACCCGATTCACATAACCGGTATAGCTCAGTATAATCCTTAGCACCTTATCAGAAACATTCGGCATCGAATAATCGGCTACCTGCCGCAAACTGCGCTGTTCGCCGCGAGGCTGTCTGTCGAGAATCGCCAGTGTTTGCATGACAAGTTCAACATCAAGTCCAACCATCATCACGCTGGCCTCTTCCATACCTTCCGGACGTTCGTGCGCTTCGCGGATATTAAGTGCAGGAAAATTCAGGATAGATGATTCCTCGGTAATGGTGCCGCTGTCCGACAGTACAGCATTGGCATGCATCTGCAAATGCACATAATCAGAAAAGCCGAGCGGCTTGAGCAGCTCTACCCGCTCGTTAAACGTTACATCCTCAGCTTCTATTCGTTTACGTGTGCGCGGATGGGTCGATACGATCACCCGCTTGCCGGACTTCTCTGCAAGCGTATTCAGGATGTCTGCGAGACGCATAAAGTTGCGGCTCGACTCAATGTTCTCTTCACGATGCGCACTCACGACGAAGTACTCACCATGCTCCAAAGCGAGACGCTGAAGCACATCTGAAGCATCGATTTTGTCTCGATAATGCGTAAGCACCTCAAACATGGGACTTCCAGTCTTAATTATCCGGTCAGCCGGTAATCCTTCCGCAAGCAGATACTCACGCGCAATATCGCTGTAGGTCAGATTGATATCAGCCGTATGGTCAACAATCTTGCGATTGATCTCCTCCGGCACACGCTGGTCGAAACAGCGATTACCGGCCTCCATGTGAAATACCGGTATCTTCCGACGCTTTGCAGGATAAGCCGCGAGGCAGGAGTTGGTATCACCAAGAATCAACAGCGCATCCGGCATTTCAAGCGCCATCACACTGTCGGCTTTTGCAATGATCAAGCCAACGGTTTCCGCCGCTGTAGAGCCTGCCGCTTCGAGGAAATGGTCGGGTTTGCGGATATCGAGATCGTCGAAGAATATCTGATTCAGTTCGTAATCGTAATTCTGGCCGGTATGCACCAGAACGTGATCCGTATGCTCATCAAGCTTTGCCAGCACCCGCGAAAGCCGAATGATCTCCGGTCGGGTACCGACAATCGTCATTACTTTTAATTTTTTCACTGCAAAAAAATAGGGTTGCGCACAAACGTAAATGTGTTCATGGATAAAATTCAGACCATCATAAAATAGGTATCGGGCCGTTCAGCATTGAACATTTCCGATGCCCAAAAGAGCGTTACCAGCTCACCCTGACTTGTGTTGGTGATATGGTGCGTATAACCTGGAGGGATATCGACAACCTTGAACTCCTGGCCTGAAACGCGATGCTCGATAACCTCATCACTATCGATACGGCGGAAACGGATGATCGCCTCGCCCTCCATCACCATGAACTTTTCAGTTTTGGTATGATGGTAGTGGTTGCCGCGCGTAATTCCCGGCTTTGTGCGTGAAACGAAAATCTGGCCGAACGTTGGGCTTTTCATCATCTCGGCAAGACATCCTCGCTCATCAGACTTTATTGTGAGCGGGTAAGCAAATGCCTCTCCATCCAAATACGAGAGATAGGTTGCATAGAGTGCCTTGACGAAAAAGCTGTCGAATCCAGGCATTTCAAGCGTTTCGCGCGAGTTTCGGAAAGAGGTTATCAGATCAGCAAGCTTACCAAGCGATATGGGATACCCCGTGAGTTCTGGAGCAAAAGAGAAGCCTTGCTGAGCATGTGTATCTTCATCCATAATTTCGCCAACCAGTGCATTGACCACATCATCGATGTAGGTAAGCTCGATTACCTTTGATGGGTCTGAGATGGAAATCGGCAATCCGTGAGCGATGTTATAGCAAAAGGTGGCGGTCACGGAATTGTAGTTCGGTCTGCACCATTTACCGAACAGGTTTTTGAACCTGTGCACAACAGCTTTCGCACCACTGTTTTCGGCATACTCGCGGATGGTCTCTTCGGCCTGAAGTTTGCTCTGACCATAAGGGTTGTCACTCTCTGCCTGTATTGACGAAGCGAGTACAATCTTCGCCGATTTCCTGGATCGACTCAAAAAAGAGCAGATGTGTTCCGTTAATCCGGCGTTACCTGTCATGAACTCCTGTTCGTTCTTTGGACGATTAACGCCTGCGAGATGCACAACAACATCGACATCACCCAACATTCGTTCGAGATCAACAGGAGAATTGGTAATATCAAACTCTTGGAGCTGAACACTCTCCATCGTGCGCAACACCGAACACAGATTTTTTCCGACAAAACCGTTCGAGCCAGTTACTAACATCCTCCTTTTCATAGCTCTACACGCTCCCCGTTCATTGCCTTTTGAACACACTCAAGCGTCATTAAGAGTTCGCACATGCTATCGACATCGAGCAGAGGTATATTGTGGGAATTATAATCATCTTTCAGCGACACCGCCTCGCATCCTTCACTAAAATATGCAGCATAGTTAAGATCGCGGTTGTCTGCTGGAACACGGTAATAACAGCCAAGATCCTCGGCAACAGCAAGCTCTTCTCGAGTCAGAAGGCTTTCATAAAGCTTTTCACCGTGCCGTGTACCTATGACGGTAACAGGAAGATCGCTTTTCATGAGCTTTTTGAGCGCACGGGCAAGTGTTTCAAGGGTAGCGCTTGGAGCCTTTTGTACAAATGTGTCGCCAGGATTTCCGTGGGTAAAGGCATACAGTACAAGATCAACGGCATCGTCGATGCTCATCATGAAGCGAGTCATGTTCGGATCGGTAATCGTCAAGGAACGTCCATCCTGAAGGTACTTGAGAAACAGAGGAATAACCGAACCTCTACTTGCCATAACGTTACCATACCGTGTGACGTTAATGACCGTACGCTCTCCAGAGACGCGGGATTGCGCAACTGCGACCTTTTCCATCATTGCCTTTGAAATCCCCATGGCATTGATCGGATAGACAGCTTTGTCAGTACTAAGCACAATAACCCGACTAACACCAGCCGCCGTCGCCTGTGTAAGCACATTGTGCGTGCCGAGAGCGTTGGTGCGTAGCGCCTCAACAGGGAAAAACTCACATGAGGGAACCTGCTTCAACGCTGCTGCATGGAATACATAATCTACGCCATCCATTGCATCACGAACACTATCGGCGTTGCGTACATCGCCAATGTAGAATTTGAGCTTTGGATTGGCATAATCTTTCCGCATGTCATCCTGCTTCTTTTCATCTCTGCTGAACACACGAATTTCAGCAATGTCAGTTTCAAGAAATCGTCTAAGTACTGCATTTCCGAAAGTGCCGGTACCACCTGTTATAAGGAGAATATTATTTTTAAACATATTATATAATCTATTTTTTTGCAGCCTCTTCGATTAATCTCTCGAATTTTTTTATTCCCTTATAAATATCATGATTTCGCAGGGCGACATTTCTTGCTCTATTAATTTGAGATTGAACTTCTTTACCACCCAATAACACAACGCGCACCTTTTCTTCTATCTCACTTACATTTCTATCATTTACAACAAAAGCCCATTTTTCACGAGATGCATATTCAATAGTCCCGCTATATTTAGGACCGTAAACCAATATAGGCCTGCCACTCATCATATACAAATGTGATTTTGTGGATATAGAATATTCTAACCAGCTTCGATCCACACTGAAAGATTCTGGTAAAAACAGCATTGATGCTTTTTTCAATATTTTTGGTAATTCATCATGTATTGGTAATTCATGGAATGTAATTTCATTGGCTTTAATTAATTCTTCTGGCATATCCTTTGGAATTCCGTTCGTATAAATCCGAACAAATACCTTGCCTTTTATTTCTTTAATGTTTCTTACTGCCAGCAGTAAATCCTGAATCGCCTCAAAACGCTTCAAACCTAATAATCCCGTATAAATAATCGTAAAATTATTTTCATTACAGTTTTTCACGACATCGAATCTATTAATATCATCAAGATGGTAAGTATTTTGAAATTCTAAATTATATCGGCTCCTGTATTCATCTGTCATTTTTGGGCCAAATGACATTCGCACATCTGACTTACCTATCAGTTCTCTTGCCTTTTTTTTAATTAAATATGATACCGGTGATTTTTTATACCTTTCATTTGGCCAATCATCTGTTGTTTGAAAACAAATTGGCAAATCATATTGTCTTGATATTAAAAGCGGCAACAAAGTAAAGCTCAAAGAATATCCTTGACAATAAATTATATCTGGATGAAAATCTTCGATGAACTTTTTCATACTTTCCGAAAGTTTAACAGCAAAGATCACCTCCCAGAATCCAGAACTGACGACAACACTGCTTATATATATCTTCATCTTTCGCAAAATATCCCATAATAAACTATACCCCCTCGTCTTATGGCTATACGATATTGCATCATATACCTTTTCTTGTTTTGTATACTTAAATACATGTTTTCTAAAAAAAAGGAATAACTTACCATATCGCCTATCGCTATCACTTAACCTGTAATAACTACAACAGAAATCTCCATACCCATTCGTCTCCGATGTTGAATGTATTTGAGCTAATTTTGTTTGGGGCCAATTTCCAAATTGAGTTCTTATTAAAAGATTACAACCATCATCGGCCTTAATTTTTGTACCGTAAACAATTAATATTTTACTATATATAGTATTTTCCGAATTCATATTTAATGTAATAACAGTGCTTTTAAGTGCTTTTAATACTACAGTTTTATCTTATACTATCATAATATAATTCTTTTAGACTTCGGAAGTATATGGATTTAAGGTATTCATAATTATGATAATACCCAGCCAATAACATGTTTGTTTTACAGAATTATTTATAGCAATTATTGTAGACCTAGTTACTATTACGCATTATAATATAAATATAATTCTCACAATAGACTTACTTATAGACGTTCTATTACTATGATTTTATCGACATATTTATTTTAAAGTACTGCTCGGTTTTTCCTGTATAACTATGGCAAACCTTCTTGAACGAAAACAAATAAGCGGTTATGTTTTAACATAATAGATCAAGCATATTAAATTTAACGATCGTCTTGTCCGCGTCAAAAATAATCCTACAAGCTGAATCGATGAAAATGAGACGGAAGGTATAAGCGAATATGCCTACACATGGAAAACCGCTTCAATGACATCATACTTGGCGGCTTCTAAAAAGTTGTCCAAGAAGCATTAGAATAATTGACCGTATTTTCGTCTAATTGTAATTTTTTTTAATATTGCACTTATAATCCAAACCCTATCGACGATTGAATGAATGCATTATATTTTTTCCCACCACCGTTAACAAATGCTCAAAATTGATTTTATAAGCAACCATACTGTTAACAACCTCTTTAGCAAATGCTTATTCGAGTAGTTCATCCAAAAATGACTAACAGGATTGTGTTACGTTGAAGATGCCCGCAATAATACAAATCGTATATTTGCCGGAATCTTTAAAGGGCATCTTTAAAAAGTCGGAAGCGATATAAGGTATTGAAATATATGTATTTAACACAGTGCCCATCAAACCGATCGTGCTGCTATGAAAAACATCACTCCTCTCGGCATGTTTGACGAACAATATTTGCTCGAATGCCTCACCAAACATAAAGATCTGCTCGTCAAGCTTGAAGGGCAGATTGATTGGCAACTCTTTGCGCCTATTCTCGATGTAGCGTTCAACAAGCCCGAAAAACGCAAGAACACGGGCCGGCCGCCGTTCGACCAGTTGATGATGTTCAAGATGCTCATTTTGCAAACTTTGTACAGCTTGTCCGATGACCAGATGGAGTATCAGATTACCGATCGAATGAGCTTCAGAAGATTTCTGGGGTTGAAGGTCAGTGACAAAGTGTCTGAAAGCAAAAGAATCTGGAAATTCCGGAAAATACTGATACAGGCAAAGCTTATTGAAGCGTTGTTTTTCCGGTTCCATCAGGCCCTCGATGATCAGTGCATCTTTGCTAAAAATGGACAGATAGTCGATGCCAGCATCGTTGAGGTGCCGCGTCAGCGCAACAGCCGTGAGGAAAACGCGCAGATCAAAGCAGGCCAGCCGCCGGAAGCCTTGAAACAGAAGCCCAACAAGCTTCGTCAGAAAGATGTCGATGCCCGGTAGGTAAAGAAAATAAACGCCAGTTTCTATGGCTACAAAAACCATCTGAAGGTCAACAAAAGCTCAAAACTGATCAACAGCTACATGGTTACCCCTGCCTGTGACCATGATTCGCAAGCGTTGGACACCCTGATCGATAAAGATGATACGGGCCAGCCGCTTTACGGGGACGGTGCCTATATCCGTCAAGAAGCCATTATCCATGAATGTGGAATGATCAATGAAAAAGGAGCGAAGGGCAAGCCGCTGACTGAACAGCAGAAGGCATCGAACTGACAAAAATCAATGATCAGGGCGGTAGTCGAGCATGTTTTTGGATTCATGACCAATTCGATGAAGGCCATGTGCGTCAGAACGATCGGATATGTCAGAGCGGTTGCCAAGAGTGGTCTGACCAACCTGACCTATAACCTGATGCCTTGCGTGGAGTTCAAGAAAATAGTTCACAACGTCTTTCTCTGGGGATAACTGCGCCCAGTCGTGCATGAAATGTCAATGAACGAATGCTTTTGTTGGCAACATGGCCATGTTCTGGTGATACCGAAGCAGGATATATTTCTAATCACCCTTTTTCGCGGTAGCATAAAGTCTAAAACATATGGAAACCCTCTCCCAGTAATTGTTCATTGCAATTATGCCTTGCAGTTTTTTTTGAGACCTCACCACAGAATATCTGCATTCACTTGCTATTTAAATGCCATAGAACCAAGCAATCCAGCACCCTATCATTCACTGATACCGCCGCGTATGCAGTTATATTTTTGTAAACGCCGCCGTACTCATCAAGCAAATATGTAGCGGAACCAGCATTGAAAAGTATATTGAATTCTGCCATAACGTACTTCGTTCTAAAACGTTACCTTAATTGACTTTTCTTTCAACTCTTTTTTAATCAGGGGCTGTAGTTCCCGGAGTTTTTTTTACTACTTCTGCTTTGCCTTGATTTTACTTTTCTGATGTTTCTTGGCTGCGGCAAACGTCCTCCAGTTCTTCAGATGATTATAAATTCAAGCCGGTAAAGTAGTATATCTTGTCTTTTATACTGAATCTGCTTGATTTCGCGTACCTCTAACATACCTCTTCAAGGCGTTTTATCGAATAATCACGCCATATATATTACTACATATAATTCGCTTATATTTTTCCGGAAACCCCCAATATGCTTGCATTTTAACTTGTTATCCAGACCTTATTACTCCGGCTATTAAAAATGGCAATTCTTGATATAGAGAACATTGAGATAATCAAAGAATTTTTCGACTTTTTCAGGAAATTTTTTGTAAATGTCTCATATACGACGTCCTTTTCTGATGCATAGCATTTTTTTGTTCGTGCGACTCCGTATTTATTGACATGCACCGCCCGTTTTATATATAGCTTATCAATTAGCAATAAGAGAGTAAGTATTACTTCTTAAGGGCATCTCTAAAAAGTCGGCGGCTTCATTGGATAGTATTCAAATTACTTGCGCACTACGTGCGTAGTGCAATTTATGTACTCCATCTGCCTTACCCTCGGGTCTCTCATAACACTTTTTAGAAGTGCCCTTAATAATAAATACTCACTGCAAGACCTAAGTATTTATTTAATTCATAATTATTCAATTGATAACCTTTAAAACATTATAATAGAGTATATTAGCGCGATTACAAATATCGGACTCAATGAACTACAATCTGGAGTTTTACATTCAGCTTAACTTAATATTACATAAGTTTTTCTTCTAGGATTAACGCTGCCAAGTCGTTTAGATAAACATGATTATTTTTAATTATCAATATAGAATATTTAAAGAATATTATCTTTTTTCCCGATTATAATTTAATATGTATTTCCTTAAATAAGAATATTCTTTTTATTTTATTATATACATAATTTTTACAATTATGATTCAGCAAATTTAATATATATTTTTTCTAACATGCACTAAGCACGTCGCAGTGCTATCAAACATAACCATAATAAGGGCACCTCTAAAAAGTATCATGAGAGACCCCGGCGAAAGGCAAATGGAGTATATAAATCGCGTCGAGAATGTATTATATTGGTACTTCAAATACTTTCCAGTGTGACAACCGACTTTTTAGAGGTGCCCATAAACACATAGGAGCTCAATATTTTATTCTACAATATTTTTCTTTTTTCTATACTTAAACTGATTGGCAATACCATCGCAGCCCAAAAAAATCCCCAATATATATTTAACGACAATTGCTGAGTCACAAATTGCAGCATAACAATTGCCATAACGATTATAATCTCCATATCCAAACCACCTCTTATAGTCTTTATACTGCCTTTAATTACAGTATATACAAATAAGATACACAGAACAAAACCTATAATACCATAATCATGTAGACTTTCAAGAAATAGATTATGTGCATAATCATATGAGGGGCCTTTGCCAAATAATGTTATATCATTCAATGCTTGGCTCCAAATATCGTACCTACCATCATCAGCATCATTCTGGATTCTATATACCATTATCGGAAAACGAGTAATTATTAATTTATATATATAATAGACCCCTGAGCAAAGAAATGATATTAAAAACAATAATGATATTTTTCTTTTTGATCCATACACCATTATTGCACCCAATATTATAATTGTAATACTAGTTATAAATCCAAGCAATCCACCTCTACCTGCTGTTGACAAACCTATAAGCATTGGGACTGCTGAAATAATAATAGATATCGCTTTAACTATCATATTTTTTTCTATTATAGAACTACCTATACAAGCGATTGACAATATATACATACTTCTTGGATAAGCCACAAAAGCCGTAGGATTATGATCTTGACCAAATCTTTCATTAACACCAAAAGCGCCACCACTTAATTGCCTTATTACATTTGGGCTATAAATAGCAAGCATAATTATAAATAATATATTTATTAAAACAAGACTTCTTCTTAGCATAAGTAGATCAGAACACCTCATATTGATACTCAAAACGATAGCGACTGTGATAGTTATAATTTGTGAGGCATTTACAGGTTGTCGATACCATGCCATAATTAAATGAATAATTATCCAATATAAATACAACATAAGAGGAATATATAATTTCACATCTTCTCGCCTATAACTTGACTTACTAGATCTTATAACCATTATTGCTGCAATAAATACTACTGTAATATTTATTATTCTATCAGTTACGGTATACTGATCAGAAAAGAACAGAAATCCCCCTCGCATAAATGTTAACATAATAGCAACACAAAAAGGCAAAACATATCTTATAATAGAATCAATATTTTTTTTATTTATAACTAGAATTTTCATTAAATTATTTTTTCACTTTATTATACTATCAATTACAAAAAGCTCATAACTTAATACTTTTTGACCGTCTTAACTTTTTGGAATTAATTATACTAAAACAGTAGATGAATTCATATGTTATCATTAATTTATAGATTCAAGCTTTTTGGTATTAGACCGCTATAGAATTAAATGCATTATTTCTTCTGACACAACTCCGCTTTAATGACGGATAAAGATGTTTGAGTTTAATCCATGAATCGGCAGTGGTGAATCGCCAGTTTATCGTTGCCTCTTTGTTATTGCGTTCACGTTTCCATACTGATACTTCCCACCTCACTTCGGAGACATGCGCGATTCGTTGATTCAGACACTGTCCTGATATGACTCGCTACTCAAACTCTGACATTTTTAGCCAGCTGCCGTGTTTTTGGGTGTACAAAAATTCAAATCGATCCAGGAGGGCTGTTGCTTTTGTCCGACACATAGGTCTCATAAAGAAAGCCCGGAATGTGAGTATTGAGATTATCCATGAGCGACGTGATCTTCTCGACATGCTGATATATCCTGTAAATATCGACCAGAACCTACTACAAGTCCTGCTTTTCCGGGTTTCGGTCACCTTTTACCAGTCGTTTGTCCGCCAATGATTCGGTAGCGATAAAAAAATTGCAGGGACTGTTCCGAACGTATTCATAATCATGTCGGGCGACTCGTCCGGGCTTTGCAGGAGTTGTCATCCTGCTCTCGCCGATCAATTGCTTGGGTGATTCGTCCATGCAGACTACTGGGTAGAGAGGATTGTACGGTTGCTTTTACATCTAGTACTCTCTCCACGTACGCCACAAAATCACTGCTTTGTTTCGGCGGAATTATCTATTCTTCCTGCTTCCACGTCTTTAGCACGACTTTTTTTAAGCTCGGCGAACGTTCACTTGGTCAATCTGATCGACATTGTTGATATCTAAAACTTTATTTACCAGCATTTTAAATGCCCAGCGCACATACACTTCAGGGGAAGGTGAACAGCTCATTGCAATCAGTTGGAAGTCATGCCCGCCTCAAAACATTCTTTTAAGAACTGCTTTTTGACCCGTTCAAGTATTTTCATGATTACGTTTCAAGACTAGCGAAATCGTTACATTGATCAAACGCTTTTTTTATGAGCCTTCATCGCAGGCTAGCAGAATCAAGGCGTGCATCATGCTCTGTGCTCGCGCGTTGCCTTTGCTGCTGATGGCTTCCAGCTCCTCTCGTTCTTCTTTGGTCAGGGTAACTAGTGTCATGTCTCCATAATATTGTCCATCCTCAAAAACAAAGCCATTTCTTAACTCTTTGCTTATTATGGGTTTAAGTGGAAGATTGACGAGTCGAGTTTGCCTTGAACCGTCATTATAACAGAGACACGATACTACCGTGTTTCGGAGTGTAAACGAATTCGAATCGATCAAGCAAGGCTCTGGCTTTCTTGGATTCGAAGGTCTCATAGAACGAGCCTAGCTTGTGGGTGTTCAGATTGTCCATCACCAGGATGATTTTTTCGGCATAGTGATACTGGCGTTCAATCGTTTCAAGAAATTTTGCCCAGTCCTGTTTTGTCCGCTGAGAGGTTACGCTCGCGATGCGCTTGCCGGCCAATGGCTCGCCAGCAATGAAGATGTTGCACACCCCTTTCCGGCTGTATTCGTAATCATAACGGGTAAGCTAACCTGGCTTTGCTGGAATTGGCATCATGGTTTCAGCAATCAACTGTTTCGGCGACTCGTCCATGCAAACCAACGGATACAAGGGATCATAGGGCAGTTTGTACAAATCCAAGACCGTCTCCATCTGGGCCACAAAATCACCGTCATGAGGGGGCGGGATTACCCATGCTTCTGCTTTCCAGGGCTTAAGCTCGTTTTTTTTAGCGTCTGCCGAACGGTTTCATGAGAGATTTGGTCAACATATTCCAGTTCCACTACCTTGTCGGCCAGCAATCGCAGAGACCAGCGCTTGTGGCCTATCGGAGGCTCTGAACAACTCAGCGCTATCAGGTGTACCTCAAGATCACCATCTACCCTTGGCTGAAACTTTCTTGTTGAAGGCTTTCTGTTCAGCACGGCCTCCAGACCTTCTTCTACAAAACGCTTTTTGACGCGATCAATGGTTTTCATGCCCACGTTGAGCACATTCGATATGGTCTCATTGATTGAGCGCTGCTTTTGCTCCTTGTCTTCATCGAAGGCAAGGAGAATGAGGGCATACCACCGTCTGTGCTGCATGTTTTCCCTTGCTGCTTATGGCTTCGAGCTCATGACGCTCTTGCTGAGTCAGGGTCACCTTGTAGTTCTTCATAGTCAATCCGAATTTGGGTTGAAGATGAAGATAATATAAGATTATTATACGCTACTATAACCTTGACATGACAGTAGACGCGTCAAGAACTCCATCAACCACTTACTGTTTATGTCTTCTTCATAAAGTATAAATCGCAACGTTCTTTTTTTGATTGCTAAAATCATGCTGCTATGCTCTTTGCTGTTATTCAACCGTAATTCAGTGGTTTTTCCTACTGTAGCATAGCCTCGGACCAGATTGCCATTCGTGGCAATTCCTGTCTCGTCAGCTCGTAACCCTCTGCTGTTTTGAGCTTTTTCATTCGCTTTGATATCCGGATATGATTCCGGCATCCGGCGGCGCACGACTTCCGCTATACGTTGCTCATAGGCATTCCTTATCTGCCGTTGTGGCGTATAGCCCTAACGTGGTAAATAGTCTCCCAAAGTGAAAATCGTCAGGCCGACTCTAAACTATTGAAGAACGATATGGTTGACGGCCTGACGCTCCCAGAGCGCAAACGGCAATTGCAGTCGATCCATGGAATGATCGACGATCATTTTCTGAATCTGCTTTTCATGTTCAGGACTCAGTCGTCTTTTTTCGCTGTGTTTTCGACCTCGTCTTTTACACACACATCATAACATCACCTTCACGCTGGTATCGTTTCCACCACGGAGTTGTTGTTTCTCGGGACAATTCTAAAGGTTTAGCGACTTCATTATTGTTCTATTACTTGCTTTCGGAAGTGAATGACCTGTTTCAGCAATAACGCGCTCGCTCGACTGACTAGATGTGTTATTTGATATAGATTTTTTCAATCCTCGCAATGTAAAATATTTTACAAGTAAAATCTACTGTATTAAATACATACCAGTAAGACACACTTAGATATATATCATTGGTACACGAATTATTTATCAATATCTAATTGGCTCCATATATTTATCACCAAATCACATAACAATATATATCTTTTTTACCTTAGCGAATATATAGAATCGCTTTTACTCAAACTCATTTCTCGTTAAATATATTATATATTTGAATAAAATTTTCTTATTGCATAAACAACCTTATCTATATCATCATAACAAAGGTGTTCACCTATTGGAAGACTTAATAATTCTGTATCAATATTATTTGCAAGCATTGGCTCGTCGGACTGATTTAAATATTTATATGCATTAAGCTTAGGTAATGCGATTGGATAATGAATACCTGTCTCAATATTATTATTCTCTAAATATATCTTTAATTCATCACGCTTTTTAACTCTTATGACGAATAGGTGATAAGCATGTCTTACTTCATTCATAACAGATGGAAGAAATACTTCAGAAACATCCCGCAAGCCTCTTTGATATCGAACTGCAATCTTATTGCGTTGGTCTATCCAGCCATCAAGATACTTTAATTTTACACCAAGAATTGCTGCTTGCAAACCATCTAAACGACTATTACGACCTTCTATGAGGTGGTTATATTTTTCAATTCTACCATGGTTAGCAATCATACGACAACGCTTTTCCATGTCTTTATGATTCGTTATAATCGCGCCACCATCTCCATATGCACCAAGATTTTTTCCTGGATAAAAACTAAATGTTCCAATATCACCTATTGCACCTAACCGACGTCCTTTATATTCTGCCCCATGTGCCTGAGCGCAATCCTCGATTATTTTTAGATTGTATTTATTGGCTATTGATTTCAATCCATCCATGTCACATGGATGTCCATATAAATGAACAGCAATGATTGCTTTAGTTTTCTGACTAATACGCTTTTCGACATCTTTTAAATCAATAGTATAGTTTATGGTATCAACATCTGCAAACACAACTTTATGACCACATCGTGTAACAGCTTCAGATGATGAAATAAAAGAGTTAGCTGGAACAATAATCTCTGATTGAGCAGGAAATGATAGTGCCTCTAAGGCAATCTCTAAAGCATCAGTTCCGTTACCTACACAAACACAAAAGTCTGCTTGCTGATAGCTAGCAAATGCATCTTCAAAGTTTTTCACACATTTACCACCTATATATGCTGACTGCTCAATTACATCTTTTATTGCCTGATCAATCTCTTTTTGTATAGATAGATATTGATTATATAGATCAAGAAACTTTATCATTTTTAATTTCTTTACGAATTAATCTTGCTGGATTTCCTGCATATATTCCAGGATTTTTTATATCTTTTGTTACAACCGCTCCTGCACCTATAACCACGTTATCACATATACTTACAGGCAATATAGTAGCATTTGAACCTATTGATACATGATTTCCTATCGTTGTTTTACACCACTCTTCACGATTTCCCCTGGCAGGCCCACCAGACTTAAACAAGTCATTAATAAACATAACACCATGTGCAATCACACAACTTTCGCCGATTGACACCATTTCACAAATAAACGAATGCGACTGAACTTTACTATTCGAACCAATCGTAACTCCTTTCTGTATTTCTACAAAGGGACCTATAAAACAGTTATCCCCTATATAACATCCGTAAATATTTGAAGGCTTAATAACTGTAACATTTTCACCAAATACGACATCAACGATATCGACAGATTTTAACTGTATTTTATACATCTCTATGACCAAGTCGGCACCTTTTTGGTTCAAAACGTAATGATACTTCTTTACCCGTCTCAATTGATTCATAAATAGCAGATATTAACTCAAGGCTTTTGCGGCCTTCTATTCCATCAACCAATTGCTGTGCATTGTTTAATATACAATCAACAACATGTTCATAATAAGCTTTATGACCAAATCCATATACATTTGGAGGATTAACAGAGAATTCTTCTAAAACATTTTCATCACCAGGAATAACTTCTATAAAATTCCATGTTTTCATTTTATTAACAGCAAACCCTTCTATTACAACAGTTCCTTTTTCACCCAAAATAGAGATAGACCCTTCTAAATCAGTTGGCCTTACCGCCGTTGTGGCTTCAATAACACCAAATGCACCGTTTGAAAATTTAAGTAATACTATTGCAGTATCTTCAGCTTCTATGTTCACTAAAGCAGTTTTTGCTATTGCAAATACACTAACCGGTTGACCAAGCATCCATTCCAACATATCTACGTGATGGCTTGCCTGGTTGGCTAGTACGCCGCCATCCATAGCCCAAGTCCCCCTCCAAGAATCCTGATCGTAATATTGTTGTGTGCGGGACCAACGTACTCGCACAGTACCCATTACTATTTTTCCAAAACGATATTGATCCAGAGCTTCACGCAACTTTACAACCGGTAAATTAAATCGATTTTGTTTTACAACGAATAATTTAACACCTGCTTTATCACAAGCAATAATCATTTGATCTGCGTCTGACATCGTAAGAGCCATTGGCTTTTCAACAACAATATGTTTGCCATATGGAGCTAGCTCTAAAACATGATTTGCATGCAACCCACTTTCAGTAAGCACTACAACAACATCTATATCTTCATTTCGCATCATCTCATGCATATCATGATAGTAGGGAACTTTCATTTTTTCACCGATAGCGAATGCTCGATCTTTCTTAATATCGCATACTGCGACTAAGATAGCATTTGAAATTTGATTATAACCAAGTAATTCAGAGTGACGTTTAGCTATTCTACCACACCCCAGAAGTGCAAACTTTAATACTTTATTCATATGTTTATATTTTTAGTTATTATGTTTTTTAATTTTTTTATCTACAAGATAAACATTCTTTTATGCACAACCACAAAGCCATACCTTCCTGCAATATCATCACACCAAATTCTTCATAGCAAAATAAATATGATATTAATTATTTCTTTCGATATTTCCCAATATCTTATACTTGACATTAAAAACATATCACCTTTCGATACTTCTTACTGTAAATAGTATTTAACGTTAGTTGTATGCAAAAAAGATAATATCTTGACTAATTCTTTCATAATAGGCTATATTTAATTGGTCATAATGGCTTATATTTTTATTTCAAGTGTTTAACTCCCCGAAACTTGCGTCTAAAATAATGACTTGAATATCGAGTAATTAATTTTAATAAAATATTTTAAGTGCTTTTGCTACTTATTTCTTTCTTTTTTTTCCACGATCAAGGTAGACAATTCATAATTGCGTTAATTCTATTATCCCAAGAATTTATTTTTGCCTCTCTCACTCTAGAGCGCCTTAGTTCTTTTGTATCATCACGAATAGCCTGATCAATAATTTCAGAAAATTCTTTATCCTGGTTAACTCTGTAAACAAATTTATTTTGTGTAGTTATAAAATTGGGCATTCCAGATATTATAATTGGCCTACCGGAACTTAAGTAAATATAATATTTGTTGGGGGCACTTATAGCGTTCGTGACTGAAGCCTGAATACCACTACTTTTATATGGGATAATAAGTGCATTCATTTCACACAACTTTTTAATCAACTCTTTTCCATATAATGAAGGTATATAGATAATATTATTGTAATCTTTTAATGCAAGTTTTAATTCGTCTGAATATACTGGGCCTATTAAATATATATTGTAACGACCATTTTTAGCCAAATCATTTAATATGTCAATATTTAATCTATAATCAATATAACCCATAAATGCTATATTATTTTTGTATTCTTTTTGCATTTTGCCCGGTTCATCGACAGCCTCAGGAACTTCGAAATAATCTACACCAGGAAGCAATAATTCAGCGCTTTTATTATATTTATACAATTGCTCAACAAGTGGAATAGAAACAGCAAATGCCTTTGTGCTTTTCTTTAGAACATTTATTTGTCGTTTGTTTTTGTAATTTCTAATAAAATCAGAGCTGACCCCAATTGCATTAACAAAATCATCATTGCATATATATATTCTATCATTAAATATTTTTTTATCCATTACTTCTGGGAAATTATAATTAAAGTTTAATATACTCGCGCTTTTATATCCAAGCATCTTTACAATCATACTTATTTTTTTAACTATGATCTTTTTATAGACATACTCAAACACAGGAAATATATAATATATACGATCTAGCCCCCTTATGTACCGCCCTACTGATAATGTAATTAGTGAACTATTTATTTTTCTCACTGATGCTTTTTCATTCGGCCATGTTTGAACATATAAAACATTATAATGTTCACATAATTTATTTGTAACTTGATGTCTAATTCGTGGCGGCTCATCCCATGAAGATATTGTTGTTACAACAACTAACTTTCTTTTTTTATCGTCAAATATTATATTTGCTTTCATATCTTGTATATTCATATTTTTATTTCCTGTCGAATATCGTGGAAAGAGTCATCTACCGTTACATTATCATGCGATAGCCATGTTGAGTTTACCACAGTAAAACAGAATTCGGTTCCGATAACTCTCGAAACTATGAAACCCTCGTGCTGAGGCCTTAATAATCTGAATCTTGCTATTCAGCCATTCGGAAACTGCGTTGGTAATGGCGTGCTTTATGAAGTGGACCCCAGCGATCAGACAGAATCGGGTCGAGTTTAAGCTGGGAACTCGCCATTTGTTCATGCAGCTGATTGATGCTGCTCTATAACCTCTGACGACCCATCAGAGGATTTCTTTTGAGAGAACTTGTCGACGATGCTCGCACCGCCACCCGCAGCGCTTTGGTAAACCTCGTCCGGGGTTTTGTAGCCCAGCGACTGATGCGGTCGCTCCGTGTTGTACAGACGGAAGTACTCCGCTAACCCCTGCTTCAATGCAACCACTGTCCCGTAGCCTTTCAGGTACAGGTCTTCATGCTTGACGCTCCGCCAGAGCCGCTCGACGAAGATGTTGTCCAGCGCCCTGCCGCGACCGTCCATGCTGATGCGAAGCGTCGGATACTTCGTGAGCGCCCGGATAAATACGTCACTCGTGAATTGCGCGCCCTGATCGCTGTTGAAAATTTCCGGCACGCCATACTTTCGGAGCGCCTCTTCAAGGCATTCCACGCAAAAACTGCTTTCCATCGAGTTCGACAGCCGCCACGCCAGCGCCTTCCGGGAATACCAGTCGATGACGGCCGTCAGGTACATGAAGCCTCCCGGAAGCCGGCAATAGGTGATATCCGTTGACCAGACCTGATTCGGCCTGGTTACGCTAACTCCTCGCAAGAGATAAGGATAGACCTTGTGCTCCGGATGCGGCTTGCTGGTGTTGGGCCCGGGAGCCATGCCCGCCAGCCCCAACTGCCTCATCAAACGCTGCACCCGTTTCCGGTTAACAGTATACCCTTTTTTTATCAGAATCTGCCTCATCCGTCGGCTGCCGTAAAAAGGATGAAGTGCGTACTCCTCATCGATCAAACGCATCAACAGCAGGTCGTCGTCATTGGGCGAGAGTCCCGTAATGACTCGTGCGATTGACGTCGATCAGTTGGCATTGCGTCGAGACCGGCAAGTGCTCATCGCTGCTGATCCAGCTTTTACGCAGCTTCACAGGTAAGGCCCGACTTTTTTTTTGAGCCAATCTAACTGAACCTTGAGCCGACCGATTTCGGTGTAGAGCTTTTCAGGATCCGAGGACGGATCGACCGGTTTCGGCCCTCGATTCGTATCGAAGATTCCCGGAGCGTTCTCGAGCAGTTCCCGTTTCCACAAGCCGACCTGAGACGGATGTACACCGAACTCACTACCGATTTCGTTCAGCGTCTTGTCGCCCCGGATCGCCTCCAGCGCGACCTTGGCCTTGAACTGTGCCGTGAACTTGTTGCGTTTCTTCTCGCTCATAACTTGACCCTCTTTTCGGGCAAGTTACCACCTTAATCCGCTGTCCAAAAATCGGGGGCCACTATATTAAGCACGTCATCACGTTCTACAAATGCCGCTAAAGATGCTCTTTGACCTTGATCAATGGCTTCATGCCAATCTCATCGACCCATGATGTCGATCAGTACTCGAAAAAGAAGCTCGCCGCGTTAGCACAACCAAGCTGCCAAAAGATCCGAAACATGTTTTTTAACGCCCAAGCCTATCCGGTTTTGAACTCACCGGCCGTCATATTGCTCAAATCGACCTTTTGCTGCTCATCCATGTTCTTCGGATTATGCAGCCAGAGGTACTAAGAACCGACCAGACGCTTTTCTTAGGCTTTATCGAGTCCACGGGTTTCCTTGCTACGAACCACATCAACGGCCTCAATGAGATACTTGCTGATATGAAAGCGATCATTCACCATATCTACCTTCGGCAAAAGCACTTGAACCTCGCTGGCAAAGGGTTTCAACAGAATCAACCGAGACCGTTTTGACCTTTGTTCGTTGCTGATGGTTAAGCGATTCCAGCACCTGTTTGCTCGCCTCAGTTGGTCGATGTCCGACCACGTCGAGCACACGTCCCTGCTCCTGATCGTTCAACACGGTTGCATAATGGTGAGCTCCTTTAAAGTTCTTTTCATCAATGCCCAAGTACTCGATGCTCTCAGCTTTCGGCGACTCAAACCTCTCGCTACAGCTAGTGTCGCAGCTCCGAAATAAAGCCGCATAAAAAAGCTTAACTTCGTCTTTATTGATCAACCAAGCCATCAAGAAGATGAAGAAGTACAAGGTTACCCTGACCAAAGAAGAGCGAGAAGAACTGGAAGTCATCAGCAGCACCGGTAACCAGCGAGCGCAGAACGTGTTGCATGCCTTGATTCTGCTGGCCTGCGACGAAGGCCCGTATCAAAAAGTACGTTCGATCAACGAGACGATTTCGCGAGTCTTGAACGTGAGCATGAGAACCATAGACCGGGTCAAAAAGCAGTTCGTCGAAGAAGGGCTTGAGGCGGTCATGACTCGCAAACCGACAAGCCGTGTTTTTTCCAAAAAAGTCGATGGCCATCTTGAAGCGCAACTGATAGCGCTGAGCTGTTCCCCTGTTCCTGACGGCTATGCTCGCTGGACGCTCAAAATGCTGGCCAATAAAGCTGTAGAGCTGAACTATGTCGACCAGATTGCCCCTGAAACCGTCCGTCGAGCGTTAAAAAAAACGCGCTCAAGCCATGGAAAGAGTTCGGATGGGTGATTCCGCCGAAACAAAGCAGTGATTTTGTGGCGCACATGGAGCGCGTTCTGGATGTGTACAAGCAACCGTACGATCCGCTCTACCCGGTGGTCTGCATGGACGAGTCACCCAAACAACTGATCGGCGAGAGCCGCATGCCGATTCCGGCCAAGCCGGGACGAGCCGCCCGATATGATTATGAATACGTCCGGAATGGCTCCTGCAATATTTTCATCGCTACCGAACCATTGGCGGGCAAGCGTCTGGTGAAAGTGACCGCAACGCGGAAAAAGCAAAAGCCCTGCTGGATCGATTCGATTTCGTCTACACCCCAAAACACGGCAGCTGGTTGAACATGACAGAGATCGAGTTGCGAGTTTTGTCAGGACAGTGTCTGAATCGATGAATCTCGCAGATTTCCGAAGTGAAACGTGAAGTCTCAGCATGGCAGCGCGAACGCAATAACAAAGAAGCAACGATCAACTGGCGATTCACCACTGCCGATTCACGGATTAAACTCAAACATCTTTATCCGTCAGTATAACGGAGTTGTGACACTAGCGCATGATCTGGTTGATTGCGTGCCAGTTCAATCTAAGCATTCGGGCGGCTCCCGTGATTTTGGCGCAGTGCCGCAACAGCTCAATGCAAAGATTTCGAATAGCAGCGCGAAGCGTGAATGCGTTGCCGCCTAAGGTGCTTGAGCGGTTTTAACGCCGTGTTCCGAGCATTGAGCACGCAGCAGACGGGCTAAACTGCATCTTATCCAGATGACGGCCACATCTTTGTTCATCGGCATGATCATAGATGTTTGCTGGCTGACGGCATACCCAACACTCGATGGTTTTATCAGCAAAGACCAGCCTAATCTCAATCTGCTTGCCAGTCACGTGCAAATTGACCTTGTCGACCTTCCAGTTTTGGGAAAGACCCAAGCGTTGGTGATAATTGCGTGTCAGGCACTACTTGGTCGGTTACAGTGGTTCAGTTGGATAACGATCTCAATTACAATAAGTTACCTATTACACCCCTTCTTCCCGTGATATTCTGCGAAGAACTATATATATATGGTTGACACTATACGTTTGTATTAATTTTATAAATTCATCTTAACGTACTCAGTTAAGATATACCAAAATTTATTTATAGATCTGACATACTTATTTATTTTTCAATATTTATATTACACACTCAACTTATTATTTTATAATTTTTTTACAATTTATTACTATTTCATTTTTTCACTACACCCATTTTTTATAAAAGCGATGTTCAATATCTTTTTTTTAGTAATAATATAGGCTTATACTTAACTTTTCGAATCTTATTTCAAACGCAAAACGATATAACCTTTTTATACAATTCTTTTTCAGCGCTGGTTGTAAGTTGTGAATTATGCCAGAGCAATGTAAATGAACCATTTACAATCTTACATGTTTTATTGAGTTTTGCTATCTTATTGAAAGCTTTATCACCTGTACCAAGTCCCAAATAATTTTTTGACATGATACTACAATCCATAACTACTAGAGGTCTTATACGTAAATTCAATGGCATACATGAAACAGGATCAAATGCTGGATATTCATACGATGTACCACACCTAAAACCGGGCTGATCTGCATAACATAATGTTGAATCATATGTCATATCTGCTTTCTCCCAACCATTCATTGTTGTGGGGTGTTGCCATCGTAAATAATGCATTCGCCCTCCCCATATTTTTTGTTTAACCCCCTCTTCATCACATACTTTTTTTAATATTTTTGCTTCTTCTACAATGGCATCTTCGTTTTGATATGTCTCATAACTTGGATGTAGTCCAATTTCATGACCTCTTTTATATATTATTTTTATAAGAGACCTTATAGCAGGATGCACGATCTCATAATCACCATCTTTTTCCTTATTCGTCCTACCAGATATGAAATAGAATGCACTTGTTAAATCATATTTATCAGAAACGTCCATAATCCATTCAAATGTATTCAATGGATCATCTGGTTGAAGACTTCGTCTACTCGCAAACCAAGACTCTAACGCATTTATAGCTTTATTTATTTTTTTTTCTTTAATAAGTATTCTACCTATCATGCGGATCATCCTATATGGTGACATAGATAAATATACGCTAGCAATATCAACATCATGAGATACACGAAAGTTGAAATTATGTTTCTTCAATTCTATTCCTGGCCACTGCATTTCGATAACTTTTCCTAATATATATAACCACTCATCAATTATTGGACGATCAAGATAACCATACTTAAAAGCATGTGATGACGTAGCTGGAAATCTTCCATGATCGTCAAGATCAGTCCTTCCAACTTCTTCTTGACGCGATAAATACCAATATGTCAAACCTAATATATCATAATGAATAATATATGTATCTTCACACTTTTCAATCAAAGGTTTAGATATTTTTTCAATTGCAGGCACTGGAAGTGGGGCACCCAACAAGGAATTTATATTTTCCTCTTCGGCGTACCATATTGCACACGGTATATCTGATGAACTTTTATAAAAAGACTCTTCTAATCTATCAAAACATATTAATCCATTTTTCCCATTAATACGAAGTTGAATAATGCCATCACAAAAAACCAAATTAAATACATAACCAAAACGCTCATTGAGTATTGAAGCAAGCCATTTCAGACGATTATTTTCACAACTATTATTATTACTTTTCGACATATTATATAACTTTTCTTATGCTACGCCAATTAGAAATTGAACAAATATATAAACAACATAAATACTCATCTTATGATAGACTTATTTTTTTTATGCCTTAAAAAGAGATACAGTGACTGATACATATTCTATATTAGCGCTTTTTAATACTAAAGTTATTACTACGGCCATTAAAGGTATCAATTCTTAGCGTAGCGAACACACGGGTGATCAAACAGTTTTTCGACTTTTCGAGGATGTTTCTGAAGGTGTCTCATATGCGACATCGTTTTATCGTGAATCGCTGCTTTTGATCGGGCTACGCCACCATAATTTCCATGCACTGCCTGTTTCAAATCGTTGTTCAGATATTCGTCTGGATTCAATTCTGGTGAGTAGGATGGCAAATAAAACACCTCGATCTTTTCCGTATTCTTCCCCAGCCATTCTTTGACCGGTTTGCTGTGATGCACTTTCAAATTGTCCAGAATAAGCATCACTTTTCGGCCTGCATCCTTGATCAGACGCTTCATGAACTCGATGAGTCGTTTGCTGT
>Ga0326726_10001195_pt1 | contig 24196 bp, 18 predicted proteins | sample MHFenrmetagenome_2_FD_207603 | JGI IMG/M metagenome (GOLD analysis project Ga0326726, IMG submission 207603) | Lab enriched peat soil microbial communities from Michigan Hollow, Ithaca, NY, United States - MHF15MN | ecosystem: Environmental > Terrestrial > Soil > Wetlands > Peat | place: USA... | reverse complement strand
CTCCGCCATCTGCCGCCTCCTTGCAGGATTGTCCAACAGCGTTCTGATGACCCCTGAGAGTTCACCCCGCATTTTGCCGTCGGGGACAAGAACCGCAGCCCCGGCCGCAACGAGCTCCTTCGCATTTTCCGTCTGATGGTCGGCCGCCGCGAACGGGTACGGAATCAGAACGGACGGAACACCTGCACACGTGAGTTCCGCAATCGTCGTCGCGCCAGAACGGCAAACCGCGAGATCACAGGCGGCGTATGCGGCATCCATGCGCTCGATGAAATCCATGACCTTTGCATGCGGCGCCAAACTTCCGATGCGCTCTTTGATTTTTCCAAATTCCGATCTGCCGGTCTGCCAGACAATCTGAATGCCCGCGTGGTCAAGCGCCGGTGCGAGATCCGTCATCACCTTGTTCATCGATGATGCTCCCTGACTCCCGCCAAAGACGAGCACGATCGGGAGCGACGGATCAAGGCCCAGGATGCGACAGCCCTCCTCGTGCTTGAGAGCTCCAAGTCCTTCGCGGGTTGGATTCCCCGAAATGTGGATGTTATCCTGACGTTTCAGAAATCGTCTGGAACCTTCAAATGCCAGATGCACTTCCTGAGCCCGATGAGCAAGAAGCCGTGTCGTCACCCCCGGGTAACTGTTTTGCTCCTGGATCAGCGTCGGTATTCCTTTCAGCTGGGCCGCATACACAACGGGGCCGCAGACATACCCGCCGGTGCCGATGACGACATCGGGAGAATGCTTCCGGAGGAGGAGAAGTGACTGGATCATTGACACGAGAATCTTAATTGGAAAGAGCAATGTCTCAACTGAAACTGTCCGCTGGAATCCGCTGATCCAGATCGTCTCGAGCGGAAAACCGTGCTCCGGCACAATGCGAGCTTCGATTTTCTTCTGGGTCCCCACAAACGAAATCTCCGCATTTGCAACCCGCCGCCTGATTTCTTCCGCAACCGCCAGAGCCGGATATAAATGACCTCCCGTACCGCCCCCCGAGAAGATCAGTCGCGGCGGCCGCATGGTCAGGAAATTTTCCCTGACGCCGTAGCACGCAGCGGCTCCAGAGGTCGCACCCCTTCCGGGGCGCCTCCGAGACGGGGATACAGATCCGTCTGCAGTGAGATATTGAGCAAAACCCCGATCGCTATGGACGAGAAGAAGAGCGACGACCCGCCGTAACTGACAAACGGCATCGGGAGCCCCGTCGTCGGGAGGATGCCGAGCGTTACCCCGGCATTGATTAGGGCGTACAGCGTGACCGAGACGGTAATCCCCAAAGCGAGCATTCTTCCCAGTTCGTCCGGCGCGTGCCGCGCAATTCTCACACCCCTGAGACAGATCACCATGAAAAGCGTGAGAAATAGCAGAGTGCCGATTAGTCCATATTCCTCACCGATAACGGAAAAGACAAAATCACCGTACGATTCGGGGAGGAAGAGATCCCGCTGATGGCTCCCGCCCGGGCCGAGACCAAACAACCCGCCGTTGCCGAATCCGATGATTCCCTGGTCGAGCTGATAGTTCGGCCGGACTGCGGCCCCCCCGCTCCCTCCGAGAAAGCTCAGAAGCCGGGTCTTTCTGTATCCCGCCTGAAGCATGAACACCGCCAGGAGCGGAATGAGCATTGCGAACGTCAGGCCGAGATGCGAAAGTCGCGCCTTTCCCAGAAACAGAAGCACCATGCTCAACGCAAAGATCACCGCACCTGTGCTGAAATTCGGCTGGGCAAAAACCAGTCCCGTCACCGCCACAATCCAGATGAGCATGGGGACATATCCCGTTTTCCAAATCGTGATCCCTTCCCTTTTCTGTGCGATCAGCACGCAGAGGTGGAAGATGAGTGCATACTTGGCAAATTCTGACGGTTGAAAACCAACAGCGCCATATCTCATCCATCGGACGGCTCCGTTCACCTCACCGCCGAGCAGGAGGGTGAGACCGAGAAGGCCTACTGCAATGAACAGTCCGATCTTTGTCACCTTCCGGTACGCGTGATAGTCAATGTGCATGAACAGGAAAAGCGCAACCATTCCTGCCACGACCTTCAACGCATGCCTTCCAAGCAGTCTCCCGCTCTCACCCCACTTCACCATGGACCACGTCGAGCTGGCGCTGTACACGACGCCGAGGCTCATGATCATCAGGAAGAGAACAATGATGAACAGAACGAGGTCAATATGATTCTTTTCCCGTTTCATCTTCTCAGCTCGCCCGCGACGGAAGGGCCATGACGATCTCCTTGAACACCCTTCCACGGTGTTCATAGTCCCTGAACCAGTCGAACGATGCACACGCCGGCGACAGGAGGACAATATCGCCGGGCACGGCCCGGTCACGCGCCGCAGCGATTGCATCCTGCATAGTGGACGACGACGTCACCGGGACGATAGAGGCAAACGCCGCAAAGACCTTGTCGGCGGATTCACCGATCGCAACGATGGACTTCACGTGCTCGCGCACCGGTTCGATCAGCCGGCTGTAGTCGTTTCCCTTGTCACGCCCTCCCATCAGCACAATGAGAGGTTTCGTGAAGCTTCTCAGAGCGTACCAGACTGAATCCACATTTGTCGCTTTCGAGTCGTTCACGTACTCAACGCCGTCGACCTGGCGAACAAACTCCAGGCGGTGTTCAACCCCCTTAAAGTTCTTCAGCGTCGCCCGGATCGATGCGGGCATCACGCCTCTGGACATCCCCGCCAGAGTAGCAGCCATGGCATTGGCGAGATTGTGCTCTCCGCGAATGCTGATCTCGCCGGGAGGGATCACATGGTGGCGTTCCCCGGAAAGTGTCACCGTCAACATTCCTCCATCAACTGTTGCCCCGTCTCCGCCCAGAGCCCGGCCTGCCGGCGTCAGGGAGAATGGCAGCAGCCGGATCCCGGCACGCGCATGACCTTCCACGGCGGATCGCGTCACCTCGTCGTCTGTGTTATAAATCAAAACGTCGCCGTCTTCCTGATTTTCAAAGATCCGCTGCTTCGACGCAATGTACTTTTCAAGGCTGTGTCCGTAACGATCAAGGTGATCCGGCGTGATGTTCAGGATCATTGCCACCCTCGGGTGAAACGAGCGAATATGGTCAAGCTGAAAACTGCTCACTTCAAGCACTGCTACTCCGTCGGGAGTTGTCTGTCCGACCACCTCTGAAAATGCCGTGCCAATATTACCTGCGACGACCGCCGATTGCCGGGCATCATAAAACATCCGCGCGGTTAACGACGTCGTTGTCGTCTTCCCGTTCGTTCCCGTAATTGCAATCATCGGCGCCTTGCAGTACCAGCTTGCAACTTCCAATTCGCTCAGCACTTCGATTCCGGCTGCAAGTGCCTTCTGTACAATTGGCGCCTCGCTCGGTACGCCCGGACTCACAACAAGCGCGTCGGCTTCCAGCACCCGGTCGCTGTTGCCGCCGAATTCAAACGGGATACCAAGATGCTTTAATGTCAGCGCGGCTTCCTGCATAAGTTCCTCAGCCGCTTTATCGCTCACGAATACGTGAGCACCTTTCGATGCCAGCAACGATGCCACCGCCAGCCCGCTGCGGGCTCCGCCGAGAACGCTGAACCGCAATCCCCGGACATCTCCCCGTCGCTCCGAAGGAACCTGTACCTGTTTCACGGGCTAACGGACTTTAAAGGTGGCCAGGCTCAGAATCATCAACAGGATCGCCACGATGTAGAACCGCGTGACGATCTTCGGTTCAGGCCAGCCGAGCATTTCAAAATGATGGTGCAGCGGCGCCATGCGAAACACGCGGCGTCCGGCACCATACTTCTTTTTTGTGTACTTGAAATACAGACGTTGAATAATCACCGAGACTGTCTCGGCCAGAAACACTCCGCCCAGCGTGGGCAGAAGAAGTTCTTTTTTGAGCAGCACGCAAAGCGCCCCGAGTGCTCCACCCAGGGCAAGCGATCCGGTATCTCCCATGAACACCTGCGCCGGGTACGCATTAAACCAGAGGAATCCGATCGCTGCACCTGCAAGTGCAGTGCAGTAAATTGTCAGCTCGCCGTTTCCACGCAGGAAAGGTATAGTCAGATATTCGCTCAATACAGCATTACCCGAGATGTAACTGATGACGGCCAGCGTGAGGGCGACAATCCCCACCGTTCCAATTGCCAGGCCATCAAGGCCGTCAGTAAGGTTCACTGCATTTGAAGTTGCAGTGATCACGAAAATCACAATCGGGATGTACAGATGGCCGAAATCGATCTCCTGGTTTTTGAAAAACGGAACTGTGGTCGACGTGTTGATCTTCCAAAGATCGGGATCGATCCACTGCGGAAAGAAATAGATCACGCAACCAACAACGAGACCGATAGTAACCTGTCCCACGATTTTGTACCGACCGATCAGACCCAGGGGCTTCCGCCGGACCACTTTCAGGTAATCATCGAGAAACCCTACGGCACCTAATGCTGCAGTCACGAACACAATCAGGATCACATACATGTTGCCGATGTTCGCCCAAAGAATCGTCGGGACGATCACAGCAGCAAGCACGATAAGGCCCCCCATCGTCGGGGTTCCTGCCTTGGTCAGGTGAGTCTTGGGCGCCTCAAGTTTCGCTGCTTCGCCAATCTGCCGTTCCCGCAGGAGCCGGATGATGTGGGGTCCGAGCCAGAACGCGATGATGAGCGCTGTAACGGCAGCGGCGGCAGCGCGAAATGTGATGTAGCGTACCATCCCGAAGCCCGGTACATTGTAGATCCGATCAAGATGGTCAAGGATATAATAGAGCATGCCCAGGCTCTGACAGCCAGTGTGTTCGGTTACGCTCCCCTGACGGTTTGCAGCCGTTGCCGGAGAAATTCCACAACATCTTCCATTACCATGCCGCGCGACCCCTTGACGAGCACCGTGTCACCCGGCCCGAGAAGCTCTGCGAGGTATTCGGCGAGAACATTCTTCTGCTCATAATGGATCGCCCCCTGACACGCCACCGCCTTGTGGATTTCAGCAGCCAGTTTTCCGTACGTCAGGACATAGTCAAGTCGGAGCTTCGCGGCTTTTCTTCCGACCATTGCGTGAGCTTCGGCCGCCGCAGACCCGAGTTCCTTCATGTCTGCGAGGACGGCAATCTTTTTGCCGGGACGTTTCATAGATGCGAGCGTTTGCAGCGCCGCAAGCATGGAATCGGGATTGGCGTTGTACGTGTCATTGAGAATAGTCACCTCTCCCACGGTAACGATCTCCATGCGTTTGCTTACGGCCCTGAAAGATTCGAGGGCGTCTTTAATTCGCTGCGGCGGCACTTTGAATGCCATGCCCACAGCGGCTGCAGCCAGCGCGTTGCCGGCGTTGTGTGCACCGGGGACAGCCAGGCGAACGTCAAGCCAACGTGTCATTCTTGGTCCGCGAAATTCGAACGCGGCGCAGCCGTTCTCGCCCACCCTCATCGCCCTTCCCCGAACATCCGTACGGGTTGCGGTGAAGGCATAACTCAGACGCTTCTTGATTCCCACAGCAAGCCTGGCTACACGTGCATCATCCGCGTTGACGATTGCGGTTCCGCCTCGCCTGCGCCGGAGGGAAACGAAGATTTCCCCTTCTTCCTTTGCCACTTCACCGATGGTGTGGAAGAATTCCAGGTGCTCGCGCCCGACGTTCGTCAGCAGGCCATGGGTCGGGTTAAGCATCGCACAGAGCATTCCAATTTCTCCGGGATGGTTCGTTCCAATCTCAATCACCGCCGCTTCATGGTGCGGGCTTAGCCGGAAGATCGTCCGGGGAACGCCGATGTGATTGTTCAGATTTCCTTCCGTACTCAGAACCTCGTAGCGCTGGCGGAGCACGCTTGCAATCATATCTTTCGTTGTCGTTTTTCCGTTGCTCCCGCCGACGCCGAGGACGGGAATCGAGAACTTTTCCCGGTAAAGGCGTGCCAGAGCTCCCATTGCATGCACGGTGTCATCAACAATCAGCAACGGTTGCGTTATCTTCGTATCCTTCGGGAAAGACGCATCGACAACGGCTGCGGCAGCGTTTGCAGCAAACGCTGTCTGTACAAAAGCATGCCCGTCGTAGTGCTCTCCGCGGAGAGCGATGAACAACTCACCCGCTTTCACGGTCCGTGAATCCATCGAGACGCCGGAGAAGGAAGCTCGTCCGAGCGCTTCCGCATTGCGAAATTCTCTGTGAGGAACTTTCCGAAGGTCGGCCGCAGTCAGGTTCATCACCGACCCCGGATATAGTTCTCAATTTCCTCCCGGTCATCCAGATGTTCCTTCACCGTTCCGATCACCTGGTGTGTTTCGTGACCCTTGCCGGCAACAAGCACCACGTCACCGGAGCGTGCCATTGTGAGAGCTGCACGGATTGCCGCTCTCCGGTCCGGTTCTTTGCGCACTTCCTTCTCCTTCACTATGCCTACCATGATCTCATCGATGATGGCCAACGGGTCTTCAAGCCGCGGGTTATCCGAGGTCACAAATGTAACATCGCTCATCTCTGTGGCAATGCGTCCCATAATCGGCCGCTTCCCCCTGTCCCTGTTACCGCCACACCCGAAAACGGTGACGACCCTGTGCCCCCTCCCCGACGGGAGGACTTCACGAATCGTTTGCAGGCAGTGCTGCAGTGCATCCGGGGTGTGGGCATAGTCGACGATGGCAGTCCACCCTTCAGGGGACTCGATGTTTTCAAACCGGCCGCGAACTGCGCGGACGGCTCCGATGCCACGAGATATGTCGTGCATCGGCACACCTAGACCCACGCCTGTTGCAAATGCTGCCAGGATATTCTCCACGTTGAACTTTCCTGTCAGCGGCGAACGGACTTCGGTTGCAGTTCCCGCATGCTTAACGACCATGCGCAGACCGCGTATGTCCATCGCAATTTCCGTTCCCCGTACTTCTGCACCGCTCCCTGTTCCGTAAGTGACGACTCTTCCGCGCGTTCCACCGGCGATTTGTTTTCCATATACATTGTCAAGGTTTACAACCGCAACTGCCGCCGGCGCGAGGCTGTCGAACAGCATTTTCTTCGCCTCGAAATAACTTTCCATCGTACCATGAAAATCGAGATGATCCTGTGTCAAATTGGTGAACACGCCGGCCGCGAACCTGAGGCCTTCAACCCGGTGCATGACCAGCGCATGTGACGACACTTCCATCACCGCTGCAGTGCATCCTCCTTTGATCATGTCGCCCAGCAGCTGATTCAGCTCGAGTGACTCCGGCGTCGTGTGCGTCGCAGGAATCGTCTTCTCGCCAATCCGGTATTCGATCGTTCCGATCAGCCCCGCCGGTTGACCGTTTGCTTCCAGGACTCCGCGAACAAGATGCGTTGTCGTCGTCTTTCCATTCGTTCCCGTCACGCCGACGACGGTGAGCGCCTCTGACGGGCGTCCATAGAAATTTGAAGCCATCCTCGCAAGGGCAACCCTCGTATCGGGCACGACAATCTTGACGACGCCTGCGTGCATGAAGAGTGTATCAGGGCGCGCTGCGTCATCATCGACGACCACAACCACGGCACCCGCTGCAATCACATCATCAATGAAGCGGTGACCATCAACGCTGGTCCCGCGAAGCGCCACGAACATGTCGCCCGGGCCGACCTTCCTGGAATCATAGCGGATCTCCCGGACAGAAATGTCCTGCGTCAACACCATCCTGCCGAAAAACGACGAGTACAACTTGACGACGCGTACTCCCTCCAGGAGGGTTGTGAGGACCATGTGCTGCGTCGCCCCTCAGATTTCTTTCTCCCCACTTCTCATTGCAGAGCGGGGGATGATTGGGCCCGCGGTGCACACCGGAGTGTCACCCGAGTGCCTGCGCGGGTCTGCTCCCCGGGTAACGGACTTTGCGCCATGACCATCCCCGATCCGGTAATCGCTGCATCCAGCCGTTGCAGCGCCAGCCGGGTAACAGCGCGACGCACGGGCAAACCTCGCACGTCGGGGATCGTTGTAAATCCTTTTGCCGGCACTGCCACCGGGGCGGTATTAAGTGTGACCCTTGTCCCCCGAACGGCACGTGTTCCGGGCTCGGGGGTCTGACGCATAACAACGTTGCCGTTTCCTTTGAACTGCGCATCAAGTCCTCGCGCTTCAAGGGCGGCTTTCGCATCATCGATTGGCATTGTGGAAAGATCAGGCACGGCAACCCGCGGAACTGCAGATGCAATCTGTGCGGGCCTTTCGGCAAACTTGTTTGATGTTGCAGCAATCTTCTCGGCGATCGCCTTGAAAATCGGAGCGCTCACCAGGCCTCCGGTGTATACTCCACGCTCTGCCGGTGGATTGTCGAGCATAACCAGACACACGACGGCGGGATTTTCTGCGGGGAAAAAGCCCACAAACGACGCCGTGTAGCTTCCCGGGACATATCGTCCATCCACGAACTTTCTTGACGTCCCTGTTTTTCCTGCCACCGCCAATCCCTTGACCGCAGCCATTGTGCCTGTTCCCCGCTCAACTACACCCCGGAAGAACCGCACCAGTGTTTCCGATGTGCTCTTGTTCACCACACGCCGCACAACCTGTGGCTGGAATTCCTGGACAACCTCGCCGGCGGGGTTCATGATCTGGCGTATGACGAACGGTTTCATTAAAACTCCCCTGTTCGCGACCGCCGCGTACGCCGCAAGAAGCTGCAGCGGGGTCACGGCAACTTCATACCCGTACGCCATGGTATTCAGTGTTGTGCCGGACCACTCAGTGGGTTTTTTGAGTTCGCCGGAAATTTCCCCGGGGAGATCGATCCCCGTTTCAGTTCCGAAACCAAAATTCCGCGCGGTCACGTAGAGGGCTTCAGCTCCAACGATGTCAGAAATCTTCGCCATGACGATGTTGCTGGAAACCTCCATGGCCTCTTCGAACGTCAGGATGCCGTGCTTATGCGTATCAGTGATGACGTTTCTTTTCTTCCCGTTGGGAAGTCGGACGACATAGACCCCCTGTTCAGCATCGAATTTTTGTACCGGCTGAACAAGATTTCGGTCGAGTGCCGCGGCGGAAGTCACGATCTTGAACACCGACCCCGGTTCGAAGGCATCCGTGATCACACGGTTCCGCGTTTCAGCCTGTGAAACTCCGGAGGGTTCAGCAGGATTGATGGACGGATAGTTGGCCATCGCAAGGATTTCGCCCGTCTTCGGGTCCATCATTGCAGCAAGCCCGCCGTCCGCCTGATTGCGCTCTACCCCTTTGCGGAGTTCCTCTTCTACAATCGCCTGGTATTCCGCGTCAATCGTCAGCATCGCGGACAACCCATCGATGGGTTCCATTCGCGGGTAATCCGTGGAGGGACGACGGCGCCCGAGACCGTCTTTCTGCATCGTCACCGAGCCATTAGTGCCCCGGAGAAGCGAGTCGAGCTTGAGTTCGATTCCGCTCAACCCCTTGTTGTCGATATCCGTAAATCCAAGCAGCTGACCGGCCAGTCTGTCGTAATGATAGATCCGGCGTGACTCGTTCATCGCCACAATGCCTTCGAATTCGCCGGCATTGATTCTCTCAGCCGATTGTTGCGGCATGCGTCGTTCGAGCCACACGAAGTGCCTGTCATCCTGATTGAGCTTCTCCAGGTACATGCTCCTGGGTTTGTCGAACACTGCGGCAAACCGTCCGGCAATATTCAGTTTTGCATTCCCAACCATCTTTGGGTCGGCGCCGTAGGAAATGCATCGCGCGTTCGCCACGAGAATCCGGCCGTTACGGTCATAAAGCGAACCCCGATCTGCCGGAAGTTCTACCTTTGCTTCGTACTGCCGTCGCGCCCGTTCCTGATAAAGCCGTGCATCGATGACCTGAATCTGAACAAGTCGCAGGGCAACGATCGCGAACAGCGCTAGAATACCCATTTTGACGACCAGCGTTCTGCGTGTGGCCGTCTTCGGATCCATCGGCGACCCGTGTGGTTCGCGCCCTACCATGGTTCCTCGTTCCCGGCCGCGGCTTCGAGGCTGCCCGAACGGCTACCGTGCGTCTTGAGAACGACTCTGGAGTTCGTTGAGTTTGTCACGATCAATGTTGATCCAATCCGGCTGACGGCGGGGAGGAACCAATCCGAGCTTCTCAACGGCGATGATGCTGATCCGTTCCCATGAGGACTTTTGATTGATCTCCGCACGCAACGCTTCGTTCATGCTAACGATCTGGTCGTACTTCGTCTGAAGCTGACTGACGTCGTACGCAAGCGCATTGATCGTGATGATGTTGTTGATATAGAAGACGATGGCCCCCCCGATGCAAAGCAGAAGGAGAATGAGGTTAAATGTGGAAACCTTGCGACGGATCCCCTTGCGATTGGGACGAATGGCGTACCCTGCCGTTCCAGGCGTCGGTGTCCCTCCGTAAATGTAGCGGCGCTCCCGCTCTCGCACGGGGGGTTTCGGCATTTCCGCAACGTCGGCCCGACGTATCGGCATGTGCTTGCTCTCGTTTGAACGTCGATCAGGCTGCGCGTCTTTCAGCAGCTCTCAGCTTAGCGCTCCGCGCCCGCGGGTTGCGGGCACGTTCATCTTCTCCCGCAAGCACGGGCCTCTTTGTCAACACCACGAGGCGGGGGACAAGAACTTCAGCTGGCCCGATGTCATAACGTGAAGGCCCTGCCGGGAATCCTTCCGCCCGAAAGAACTGCTTGACGATCCGGTCTTCCAGTGAGTGATAGGCGATGACAACACACCTGCCGCCGGGAGCAAGCACCTCAGGTACTGCTTTGAGGACTTCGCGCAGGCTCCCCAGCTCATCATTGACTTCGATCCTCAGCGCCTGGAAAATCCGGGCAAGTGATTTGTTAAGAAATCTGCCGCCGACACATCGCTGGACAATCGATGCCAGCGCTCCGGTGGTTTCTACAGGCCTTGTCCGTACTACCATCCGCGCAATGCGCCGTGCGTGGCGCTCCTCGCCGTACTCCGTGAATATCTCTGCAAGCCGGGCTTCAGCGTATTCATTGACCACATGCCAGGCACTCACCGCCTGCCTCTGGTCAAGACGCATGTCGAGCCGCTCGTCCCTCCGGAAACTGAAGCCCTTTTCCTCCGCATCGAGCTGGTGCGACGATACCCCGAGATCAAGGAGAATTCCGGTAACCGCCGGAATACCCTGACGCTCAAGCTCATCGCGAAGATGTCTGAAATTCAATCGAACCAGCTCTATGCGTCCACGATACGCCGAAAGGTGCGTCTCCGCGGCAATCAGGGCATCTCCGTCTGCATCAAACCCGATCAGCCTCCCGTTGCCTGAGAGCTTTTCACAAATCTTCCCGGCATGACCTCCCCCGCCGACCGTTCCGTCAACGTACACGCCGCCTGGATCAGTCAGAAGGAAACCGAGAACCTCCTCACACAAGACGGGCTCGTGGTACGGTTCCATGACGGCCCGCTATTTCTGGAGGACAGTTTGGGCGATGTCCTCGTAGCTTTCCTTCTGAGTCTCCTGGTACTCTTTATAGAGTTTCGGGTTCCAGACCTCAATGTGATCGAGAATCCCGAGAATCAGAACCTCATTTTCAATCCCTGCATACTGCAGCAGCTCTTTGGATATGACGATCCTCGACTGCGCGTCGAGTTCTACGTCGCTGGCGTTTTCCATCAGCGCACGTTTGAAAAACCGATGCTTCGGGTTCGTACCTGATAGCGAGCGGATCATTTCCTCGAGCCTCTTCCACTCATCAACGGGGTAAACGTACAGGCACTTCTCGTATCCCCTGGTGAGCACGAAGTTGTTGGGGGCTTCATTGGAGATATATTTCCGCAGCTTGGCCGGAATATTGATCCGTCCCTTGCTGTCCACTGAGTAAGAGTATGAGCCTTTGAAAGACGACATAAGACACCGGAGTCGTTTACCTGCCAGGAGCATAGTGGTGAATCGCGACGATTCACTAATATAACTCCCCCTATCTACCCACCATTACCCACAAGCCCATGATAAGATACTGAATTGGCCCACAAAGTCAAGGAAATAATGGGAAAAACGGGGCAATTTCGAGTGGTGGTTTGGGATTACTACGATGGAGGAGGCATCCGGAGAGGGGAAGAATACCCACAAATTCACTTCCAGAAGTCAAATACCGCGAAACTTTACCGCCGTATTCATCTTGCGGGAATTTACCTGCACGCACTTCCCAGTTCGCGCGGCAGGTAGAATTCAGCGGTCGCCGTGCAAATCTGATCCCGGTTGCCGGTCAACGACAGCCTCTGGATCAAAGGAACGCCGCTCAGGATTTCTCTTTCTTTGATTTATTCCGGGTCAGGGCAATGCCACCGAATCCCGCAATTATGGCGATGTAGAATCCGAAGTCATACCACCAGCCGGTGTTGTGCGGTTCGTAGATTCTGATCCCATTGTTGAAGAGCCCCACTACGAGTGAAAGGGGAGCAATCCAACCGTGCCACACGCCGGAAAAGAATCCTGCCGGCTGTTCTGTTGAGTATGTCGTTCCGCCGGGGAAACAGCCGCCCAGCCAAAGGGTACAGGTCAGAATGCAAAGGACGAAGATGGTTTTCCGAATCATTGGTATCTCCCTGGCAATTGTCATGAAACTTGCAACAACTTGGTCTGTCTATCCCAGCATTTTTTGATAGACGTGAACATCAAGCAGCCTTCCGAACTTCCTGCCAACCTGTTTCAGCACTCCGACGTGCACAAAGCCAGCGCGCTCATGCAATCGGAGGCTTTGCTCACTTCCTTCGGCAATTCGAGCAATAAGTGTGTGAAAACCCAGCCGCTGCGCTTCCTCCACCAGCGCATTATTGAGCGCCGTTCCGATACCTTTCCCCCGGTACGTTGCATCAATATAGATTGACGTTTCAGCCGTGTTGTTGTACGCTGCTCGATCGGACCATTTGTTGAGCGCCGCCCATCCTACAATCTCGTTTCCCAAAACGCTCACGAGGACAGGATGCCGGTCATCGTGCGCGTGAAACCACTCAAGCCGATCCTCCAGCGTTTTTGGCTCCGTATCGAATGTTGCCGTCGTCGTTTCGATCGCATCATTATAGATGGCCGTGATCGCGTTTACGTCTCCAACCTGCGCCCGTCTGACTTCCACCTTCTCGGTCATCGGCATCGATCAAAGTGATTGCATTGATGCGGGTAGTATATGCACAGAGTTTGGCTCTTCAGTCGACAATCGCAACCATGTAATCAAGAACGCGGTCCATAATTGCGTTGATGAACGCATATCTTGACTGCTCAATCTCGCGAACCTCAGCTTCGGCCTGCGGGCCGCCTTTGAGATCGTTGCCGCAATTGTCGATGAGAGCCTGCACGCTTTCGGGCGTTGCTTCAAGATGGAACTGAAGGCCCAGGACGTTACGGCCGACCTGAAAAGCCTGCTGATCACAATCTTTGCTCCGCGCGAGTTGCAGTGCCCCCTGAGGCAGATCGAATGTTTCGCCGTGCCAGTGAAAGGCCAGAAAGCTCGGTGGGAAGGGAAAAGACAAACCTGGGGCGGTGAGTCCTTCGACGGCAAACCAACCTATCTCTTTTGTCCGGCTCTGATATACGCGCGCACCAAGTGCCGATGCAATCAATTGGGCCCCCAGACAAATTCCGAGGACGCGACCACCCCAGGCAATCGCATCGCGTAAGTACTCCTTCTCACCCACCAGCCAGGAATATCTTCCGGTGTCGTTGACGCTCATCGGGCCCCCCAGCAGGATCAGGAGATCTGCCTTATCGAGCGGGGGCAGCTTTTCTCCCTCGTACATTCTTGTCCACGTGGCACGCGCCTTCCGTCGCTCGACCCATGATGCAATGGACCCTGCTCCTTCGAAGGGGACATGCTGGAGAAAGTGGACGTGCATGAGATTTCTCTGCCTCACCAGTTGAAATGGACGTGTGGACGAACCTCGCGGTCATAAATCTTCCTTATATCCGTCATCAGCTGGTCGGGAATGGGCGGGAGATCGGCCGCACCGACATTCTCCTCCACCTGCACCGCATGCTTGGCACCCGGGATTGTGCAACTGATTGCCGGAAACATCAGGATCCACCGGACAGCGAGTTGTGCAAGTGACTGACCCTTCGGAACAAGGGGGCGAAGAGCCTCCACCGCGCGGAGCCCGGTCTCAAAGTCGAGCCCCGAAAACGTCTCGCCGCGATCAAATGCCTCTCCATGACGGTTAAATGCGCGATGATCGTCGGATGCGAACCTGCTCGCTGCAGAAAATTTTCCGGTGAGGAGACCTGACGAAAGGGGCACGCGGGCGAGAATTCCCACCCTCCGCTTCTCCGCTTCACCGAACAGCAGATCACCAGGCCTCTGCCGGAAGATGTTGAAGATGATCTGAATCGTTTCGACTCCCGGATAGTCAAGGGACTTCAACGCCTCTTCAACCCGCTCAACGCTTACGCCGTAGTGACGGAGCTTGCCGGCGGTTTTGAGAGTGTCGAGTGCATCAAAGACTTTTGGCATATAATAGACGTCCGTCGGGGGGCAATGGAGCTGAAGCAGATCCAGGGCCTCCGTCTCCAGATTTTTCAGGCTGCGCTCCACGAATGCTGTCAGATTCTTTTTCGTGTAGCCTGACGCTACATGCGGATCGAGACGACGTCCTGCTTTTGTCGCAACATGGAACTGTTCGCGTCGTTCCCGCCGGAGGCGGGCAAGCAATCGTTCGCTCCTTCCGTCTCCGTACACATCTGCGGTGTCGAAGAAGTTCACGCCGAGATCGAGCGAACGGTGGAGCGCCTTCATGGACTCGGCATCGTCCACTGTGCCCCAGGTCCCGCCGATCGCCCACGCCCCAAAACTGACAGCGGATACTTCTATTCCTGTAGATCCGAGAGCTCTGTATTTCAATACGATATCCTCATAAGAATTGCGGGTGATCACCTTTCACTTCTGTGAAGGGACAGCTGGTTGTTGCTCGCTTCCGGTTGGAAATGACACCGGGCCAGGCGTAAACACCTTGTCAGACCAGGACATGCGGTTGAGTGTCACACATCCCCGGAAATATCGCCAAGCGGCCGCATAAACTCAATCGTAATCTCTTCCGGCATGGCGGCAGCCAGCCGTCGAAGTTGGTGAGTTACAATGCAGCAGTGCTCAAGATGTTTCGGTGTGGAATCATCAGGATGAATACGACGGCATCGACCCACCGGACTCGTCTTTGCCTGCCAATTCCTCCAGGAGGCGGATAGCCTGCGCGAGTTGCTCCTCCTGAGTCGCCCCGCGGGGTATCGGTGCGCGCAACCGAAGTGTTGTCCCGTCCTGATGAAGAGCAAAGCCGTTCGATTTTCTCTCCGCGATCCTTGCCATTATGTGCTGAAACCGTTCACTCTCAAAGAACTCCGCATCCGCCGCTGGCGGGAACTCAACTTCAAGTCTCGATTCCTGCACCGAAACTTTCGCAAATCCAATTCCAGAGGAACGCAGGCGGAGTCGCACAACCTCAAGCAGGTTTGCGGTTTCGCGGGGCATCTTGCCAAAGCGATCTTCCATCTCCTCCTGCACTTCCTTCAGTTGCTCCGGCGTTGTCAGGAGATAGAGCTGCCGGTACATTGCGAGGCGATCGGCATCGCCGCGGATGTACAATTCGGGGATGAAGGCATCAAGATCAGTCTCAACAACTGATTCGCGCTTACCCCGCTTCATCCCCTGTTCGTTCTCGAACAGTTCTTTGAACTCCTCGTCCTTGAGCTCGCCCACCGCCTCTTCGAGAATCCTTGTGTACGTCTCGAATCCCATGTTCTCGATAAACCCGCTTTGCTCTGCACCGAGCAGGTTCCCTGCGCCGCGGATTTCCAGATCACGCATCGCGAGGTTGAACCCCGATCCAAGCTCAGTAAACTCTTCGACTGCCTGAAGACGCTGAATGGTCTGCCGCGGCAACACCGAAGCCGGCGGAATGAGCAGATATGCATATGCCTGAACGTTTGAACGTCCCACACGTCCCCGGAGCTGGTATAGCTCAGCCATGCCGAACCGGTCAGCACGGTTGATGACAATGGTGTTCACGTTGGGAATATCGAGCCCCGATTCGATGATTTTGGTCGCCACGAGCACCTCAAACTGGCGTTCAAGAAATGCCATCATGACATTCTCCAACTCGCGGGGCGACATCTGGCCGTGAGCCGCACGCATACGCACATGCGGCAGCAAAGCCTGAAGCCGTTCAACCACATCGTTCATCGTTTGTACGCGGTCGTGGACAAAATAGACCTGTCCGCCCCGGCTGATTTCCCGCTCTACGGCATCGCGAATCGTGCCGTCGTTCCACTGGAGCATTTGCGTCACGATGGGTATCCGGTTCCGGGGCGGAGTGGCAATAATCGAAAGATCTCGCGCCCCGAGAAGTGAGAAATGAAGCGTCCGGGGAATCGGCGTTGCCGTCATGGCAAGTGTATCCACATCGCTTCGGAGTTTTCTCAGCTTCTCTTTTGCGCTCACTCCAAAACGGTGCTCCTCGTCGATCACCAGCAGGCCGAGGTTTTCGAAGGCGATGTCTTTGGAGAGCAGCCGGTGCGTTCCGATCACTATATCGAGCGACCCCTCCCTCAAGCTGGTGGCGATGGCAGCCTGTTCTTTTTTCGACCGGAAACGCGACATCACATCGAGACGGACGGCGTACGGTGCCAGCCGGTCCCGAAACGTATTAAGGTGCTGCATTGCGAGAATGGTTGTCGGCACAAGAACGGCCACCTGCTTGCCGTCAAGAACCGCTTTGAATGCAGCCCGGATCGCCACTTCCGTCTTTCCGAATCCCACGTCACCGCAGATCAGCCTGTCCATGGGATTCGGCGCTTCCATATCTTTCTTTGCCTCAAGGGTTGCCTTTGCCTGGTCGAAAGTGTCCTCGAACATGAATGAGGCTTCAAGTTCCTTTTGCCACGGAGTATCGGGTGAAAAGGCAAAGCCCTCGGACCGCTTCCGCCGGGCATAGAGGAGAATGAGGTCGCGGGCAATGTCTTTGACTTTCTTTTTCGCCCGTTCCTTCAGGCGCTCCCAGTCGGCTGTCCCAAGACGGGATAGTGCAGGTGTGTGGCCATCGCGCGAGGAGTATTTTTGAAGTCGGGCAATATGCTGGAGGTGCACGAAGAGAACGTCATGACCCTCATACGCGACTCTGACGACTTCCTGCTCTGCTCCCCCGACGCGAATGCGCTTGAGGCCCTCGTACCTCCCGATGCCGAAATCCGCATGGACAACATAGTCCCCGGTGTGAAGCACACTGAGGTCACTCTGGCTGAACCCCTTCAGGCGACCCTGACGCCTGCCACTCTGCCGTTGGGGCTGACCACGGCGCTTGACCCGGTTGAAGATCTGATGTTCGGTATAGAGCGCAACCAGGGATTCCGGGAGGACGAATCCTTCATGTAAACCGCCGACGGTAAACTGGAGCGCTTCCAGGTTCACACGCTCCCCGGGTTCCGGCGTAGCGGCGGGAGAATCTGGCATCGTACCGACAAGCTCCTTCAGCCGCGCTTTTTCCGAAGGACTGTCACAGGTGAACCCGAGGGTGAATCCCAGTTCCTGGAGGACATGGAGATCCCGGCGAAGCGTTGCGACGCTTCCGTTGAACGCCGGTTGCGGTCGACTGCCGAAGTCGATTCCTCCTTCACCCAACCCGCGGACCACAACGCGGGGGAACAACTGCAACATTTCTTCTACGATGGAAACCGGGATGCTCCCGGGTTGATCATGCCGGGCTTCGGCTTCCAACACGTTCCGCATGATCTCCGGTTCGTCCATGATGACGAGGGCGTCAGACCTGGCGTAGTCAAAGACCGTGGACGTAAACTGATTGCCGTGCTCATCGGATTGGGCGAGAAGGTTTGGGACAATGGATGCCGCCGTGAGTTCGCGGATGGATCGCTGAGACAGGGGGTCGAACTCCCGGAGCGACTCGAGGTCATCTCCGGCGAATTCTGCTCGTATGGGATTTTCGCCTGCAAACGTGTAGATATCCACAATCCCGCCGCGGACCGCAAAGTCGCCGTGCGCGTTCACAAAATCCTGTTGAATAAACCCGAGATCGCGCAGCTGCTTGACGAGGGCGGGAAGATCCCTGTTCTCCCCTTTGCTGATGATGAGTACCTTGCCTTTCATCCCGGAGGGGGGCGGAAGGGGAACGAGGAGTGCTGCAGGCGGAATTACAATAACGGAATCAGATGAATCCTGGAGGACCCTGAGAGCATTGACATCTGCGACATCCTTCTCCGGCGAAGCTGTAACAGACTGCTGGCGTCCGGGAGCAAAGAGACAAACACGGGCAGGACCAATCAACTGCACAAGATCATCAAACAACCGGCCGGCAGCGTCTGCATCCCGCGCGATGGTGATCACCTGCCGTCGATGATGCTCCAGCAGTGCCGCAACCAGGAACGCACGCAGTGAACCCGCGACTCCCGAAACGACCGTCTCCTCCCCCTCGGCCTCCACAAGCCGCTGGAAGGCGCGTGAGCTGCGCAGAATCTGTCGGATTTCGTCGATCATCGTTCAGGTCCGGGCTCACGACCCCCTTTCCGGAAGAGGAATACCCCGGTCGTTTAGCGTTCCTGACTGCTTATCGCCGAACGTACAAATCCCCCGTTCCGTTCAAGCCTTTCCCGGGCCTCCTCAAGTGAGATCCCTGCAACAGCCATGACGATTGCCGCCTTGACATGGCCGCCGGCAGCGAGAAGCATTTTCTCCGCCTGCTCGTAGGTCACGCCCGAGGCAAGGGCGACAATCCTCTTTGACCTCTCCTCCAGCTTCTTGCTCGTCTGCTGCAGGTCCACCATCATGTTCTGGTACACTTTGCCGAGGCGCACCATGCTTGCCGTCGTCAGCATGTTCAGGACCAGTTTCTGGGCGGTCCCCGACTTCATCCGTGTGGAGCCCATGACGACCTCGGCTCCTACCTCGGGGCAGATAGCGACATCGACCTCCAAATTGAATTCAGAGCGGGGATTGGTGCAAACGTAGATTGTTTTTGCGCCCAGCTCCCGCGCGCGCGTAATGGCGCTGACGACATACGGCGTTCGCCGGCTTGCCGCGATGCCGCAAACAACATCGCGCGGGCTAATGGAAAGCGCCTCGATGTCGTCTCTCCCCTGAAATGCATCATCTTCGACCCCCTCCTGCGAACGGAACATTGCTGGGTTCCCCCCCGCAATGACGCCTCTGACCTGACCCGGATCGGTGCCGAAGGTTGGGGGGCACTCCGCAGCATCGAGGACGCCGAGCCGGCCGCTTGTCCCCGCGCCGACATACACAAGGCGGCCGCCGTTTTGCAGCGCATGGACAATCAGCCCGACTGCCTCGGTGATGTATGGGATTTCCCGCTCAACAGCGACCGGGACCAGTTTGTCCTGGGCATTGATCAGGCGCAGCATGGCTTCGATCGGGAGGGAGTCCAGATCGGTCGATGCCGTATTCCGCTGTTCGGTCAACAGACCCGCCAGCTCGTCGTGGAGTTCGCGTGCGCTTGACATGATCAATAACGGATATTGAACATTTACAGGTAGACGATAATGATTTTCTTGTCCTCGAGACCTATATCTAGGCTTCCCGGAAATTCGATAGCTATTACCGTTATTGCAAATGATGGGTATGCCCTCCGGACCTGATCCAACTCCGTGGATAGGTCTCCCCCCTTCAGAGCCACAAGGCTCCTTCCCCGTATCCCGGGGCGGCGGGACTGCCTGCTCTGTTCCCGGGATGAGACTCCCCTCACAAGCGGAATGGTCCAGTAAATGAGGTCCATCAGCGGCGCAACCGCACGCGCAACGACGACGTCATATCTGTGCGCTTGCTTTGTGTCTTTGCCGAGGATTTCGGCGCGGTCCGTAATGACTGAGATGTTTGGCAACGCCAGTCGGCCCGCGATGTTCTCAAGCGCAACCGTCTTTTTCCTGATCGAGTCAAGGAGAACCACCTTAAGATCTTTGCGGGCAATGGCCCAAGGTATTCCCGGGAACCCACCACCGGAGCCAAGATCAAGGATGGTCAACCCATCTGCCAGGTCAAGGAGGAAAAGCGGCGAAAGGCTGTGAAGGATATGACTGAACCAGATGTTCGCTTCATCGCGCCGAGAAACAAGATTGATTTTCCTGTTCCACTCCTTCAGTTCACCCACGTATCTAATAAGGAGATCCTGCTGGTCCTCGCTCAGGAAAAGACCCTGCCTCCTGCAGATTGACAACATCCTCACAAAGTGAGGGGATTCTCCAAATTTCTGATTCTTTACCCCCGATGTTTCACGTGGAACAACAGTCATTTTACACCTACCGCGCAAGAGTTATCATCAGAACCGATACGTCCGTAGGAGTCACCCCGCTGATTCTCGCAGCCTGACCAATCGAGCGAGGCTTCACCCTGGACAACTTCTCTCGCCCCTCATTGCTGAGCGATTTGACCCGGGTGAAATCGAAATCGTGCGGGATCTCCATCTCCTCGCTCCGCTCGAACTCTCTTATCTGCTCCTCCTGACGCCTGAGGTAGCCCTCATATTTTACTTCAATCTCAACCCGATCCAGGACCTCGGTATCTTCCAGCAGAATTCCCATTCGCTCATCAACGGCGAGCCCGCAGGAACGCAAAAGCGGCTCAAGCTTAACCTCCGGTCTTCGTAAGATCTGAACAAGCAATTCATTTTCTGTGATTGCTTCGCTGCCGCATGACCTCAAATAGCCGTTGACTTCTCCTGGAGCAATTCGTTCTGCTTTCAGGTAGGCAACAGCCTGTTCGATCCTCCTCTCCTTCTCATCCAGCCGGAGCATGGTCTCATCGCCTATCAGACCCAGTTCGTGCCCCATCTTCATGAGTCGCGAATCAGCATTGTCCTGCCGGAGAAGGAGCCGGTATTCCGCCCGCGAAGTGAAAATGCGATAGGGCTCTTCCGTACTCTTGTTGATCAGGTCATCAATCATCACGCCAAGGTAGGCGTCGCTGCGCCGGAGGATCAAAGGCGGCTTCCCCATGATCTTGAGTGCAGAGCTGATCCCCGCGACGAGTCCCTGACCGGCAGCCTCTTCATACCCGCTTGTGCCGTTAATCTGACCTGCGAAATAGAGGCCGTCGACGAGCTTGGTCTCAAGGGTGTGCTCCACCTGATGAGGCGGGAAAAAGTCGTATTCGACGGCATACCCCGGGCGCAACATTATGCAATGCCGAAGCCCGGGAACAGTCCGAAGCGCCTTCAGCTGGACATCTTCCGGAAGGCTCGTCGAGAAGCCGTTCATGTAGACGACGTCCGTGTCATATCCTTCCTGTTCAAGGAAAATCTGGTGCCGCTCGCGGTCGGCAAACCTGTTGATCTTATCCTCAATGGAGGGACAGTAGCGGGGGCCGATCCCCTTGATACGACCCGTGAACATGGGTGAGCGGTCGAATCCGGTGCGGAGAATATCGTGTGTCTCGGGGTTCGTGTACGTCAGAAACATCGATATCTGTTCGTTCCATATCCTCCTGTTTTGAAACGAGAACGGAACGGGATCCCGATCCCCCGGTTGCTCCTCCGTCTCGCCAAAGTCAATGGTTGCCTTGCTCAGTCTCGGTGGGGTACCGGTCTTCAACCTTCCCGTAACGAATCCAAGTCCTGCAAACTTTTCCGTTAAACCGCTGGATGCAGCTTCACCAAAGCGGCCGCCAGTCATCATCCGTGTTCCGGTGTGCATAACCCCATTCAGGAATGTCCCGGTACAAAGCACCAGGGCTTTGCAGCTCCTTCGTGAGCCGTCTGACAGGAGCACACTGGACATCTTGCTGTCCACTACGTCTATATCGACAAGCGATGCCGCGGCCACCTCAAGTCCCGGCTGAGCCAGGATCCGTTTGCGTGCCTCGCGGCTGTACCATTCGCGATCATTCTGGCAGCGAGGAGACCACACCGCAGGTCCCTTCGACTTGTTGAGCATCCGGAAATGAATGCCTGTCGCGTCCGCGATCTTCCCCATCTCTCCCCCCAGTGCATCAATTTCCCTCACTAGATGACCTTTGGCTGTGCCGCCGATTGCGGGATTACATGACATCCTCCCGATAGCGTGAAGGTCCATTGTGACAAGCAGGGTGCTGCATCCCATTCTTGATGTCGCAAGCGCCGCCTCGATGCCTGCATGACCTCCCCCAACGACTATCACATCCTTAGTTTGCATCATCTTCCCTGCTTCGCTGTTTCACGTGAAACGTTCATTTCCCTATGCAAAAGGCAGCAAATATAGTGTTCAGAACGTCTTCGCTTGAGACTTCCCCGGTAATCTCCCCGAGCACCCTGGCTGCCTCCCGTACGTCAAATGCGATGAACTCGTTGGTTGCTCCGGAGGAGAGCGCGCTTAGTGCATGCCTAAGATCTTCAGAGGCGTGCGTGAGGAGTTGCCAGTGGCGTGCGTTTATAACTTCAACAGACCCGACTGAGGTCTCCCCTGCCGAACCGATCGTGTAAAGAATTGCCTCCCGCAACAGCGAAATTCCTTCTCCTGTTTTAGCGGACAATCTGATCTCTGTTACATCTTTTCCTCCTGCACTGACATTCCCCCGTGTCGCGGCAACACCGGGAGTGCAGTCAATTTTGTTCCGGACGACTATGAGCGTCTGATGCTCACCCAGCCGGAGTTCATTCGCCAATTGCTCGGTCTCTTTCTTGTCTCTGCCGGCAACTTCAACGAGCAGGATGACATCGCCGCGTTCGATGGATGCACGTGACCGGTGGATCCCCTCCATCTCCACGGGGTCATCCGACGTGCGCAATCCGGCCGTGTCGATCAACCTCAGCAGGACGCCTTCAAGTGAGATGCTCTCCTCAAGAAAGTCGCGCGTGGTACCGGGAACAGGGGTAACAATCGCCCGGCTCTCCCTGAGTAGGGAATTGAAGAGCGTTGACTTCCCCGAATTAGGTTCTCCGGCGATGACCACTGTGAGCCCATCCCTGGACAGCCGCCCGGCGGTGAACGTCTCGGCAATCCGGTCAAGACGATCAGCCGTTTCCTGCAGTTGCGTGGCGATCGTCTTCCGATCAACGATGTCAATCCCCTCTTCGCTGAAGTCCAGGTCGAGCTCCAATAACGCACATAAGTGAAGCATTGCCGCCCGCATATCCCGGACGGTCCGCCCGAGTTTTCCCCGGAGCTGTTCAAGTGAAGCACGTCGGGCACGATCGCTGCGGGCTGCAATGAGCGCAGCAACGGCTTCTGCCTGCGACAGATCAAGCTTCCCGTTCACAAAAGCCCGTCTGGTGAACTCACCGGGTTCTGCGTGTCGGGCACCGGATGCGATGACTGCATTCAAGACCGCGCCGGTAACGAAGAGTCCGCCATGACAGCTGAACTCCACCGCATTTTCGCCGGTATATGATCGGGGAGCACGGAACACCGTCGCCAGCCCATTGTCAAGTCGATTCCCTGCGCCGTCAACATAATGTCCGACATGCACGGTGTACCCCTCCGCCGAACCGAGAGAATGTCTCCCCCGGAACACCCGGTCCGCCACAACAAAAGCCTCCGGGCCGCTGATGCGAATAACGGCAAGAGCACCCTCGCCGGCGGGGGTCGCCACAGCGGCGATCGTATCGGCTGCGTGCGGAGTCATAAGCTCCTCGTCAAGAGAGCTTTCAACTTACAAATTTCACGCCCGAGTATCAATCAGGACCCCGTGAAAGCAAAAGCCCCATCCTTTCGGACGGGGCCTGTTGTCACCTCTGTTTGGCGAAATGTTATTTGAGCTTTGGAAGATCCTTGGTCATGCGAGTCATGAAGCCGCTCTTCTTTTTTGCCGGATCGACCTTGCGCAGAGGTTCGTTCCCCACCTGTTTGTTGAACCACACTTGCTGTGCAATTGAAAGCAGGTTGAACACGAAGTAATACAGGTTCAGCCCGGAGGGAAGGTTGTTGAACATCAGCGTCATCAGGATCGGCATCATCCAGACCATCGCTTTCTGCCTCGGATCCGTGACGGTCATCTTCTGCTGCAGGAACATCGCAATACCCATAGCCAACGCAAGACCGCTGACATCACGGATTCCGAAGAAGGGGATAGAAAAGGGGAGTTTGACGATCGTATCCGGAATGGAGAGATCGGTAATCCAGAACATGAAGGCGGATTGGCGCAACCCGATAGAAGAGCGGAATACCGCATAGAGGGCAAACAATATCGGCATCTGAAGGAGCAACGGCAGGCAGCCCGCCGCAGGATTGATACCGTACTCCTTGTACAGGTTCATGATCTGCTGGTTCTGCTTCTGCGGATCGTCCTTGTATTTCTCCCTGATCTCATTCATCAGGGGCGTAAGCGCCTGCATGCGCTTCATAGACTTC
>Ga0326726_10001194_pt1 | contig 24203 bp, 11 predicted proteins | sample MHFenrmetagenome_2_FD_207603 | JGI IMG/M metagenome (GOLD analysis project Ga0326726, IMG submission 207603) | Lab enriched peat soil microbial communities from Michigan Hollow, Ithaca, NY, United States - MHF15MN | ecosystem: Environmental > Terrestrial > Soil > Wetlands > Peat | place: USA... | reverse complement strand
ATTGACGATGCGATTCCTGAAGATTGCGTAGGTGTCACCCTCGCCCGTCCCCACGTACACTCGATTGGGATCGCTTAAGTCGATCGCGATCGCGCCGCAGGCCAGGCTCGTACTGGCGAATTGAGTCGGCGCAAGATCGAAACCGTCCATCAGCGGCGTCCACGAGACACCTCCATCGTCGGACCGGAATACACCTCCATTGGCGGACGCCGCGTACACAATCATCCCCCCGGGTGCAACCGCGACACCGGAGACCCTTCCGGCAACCGGCGGCTCACCTTGGGCCTGCCCATTGGTCACGACCGATGGGCCCAGCGGAGCCCAATTCGTTCCGCCCGCCACTGCAGGGGCCGTGGGCGCTAATCGCGCGGCGGCGGGCCGGGGGAGAGGGCGTGCTGCCGCTTGGGCCTTCCGCTTTTTGTATTCGGACAGCCGGTCGCGCCAGAGATTCTGGTCGGCAGCTACCAGCACTTCCTCTCCACGCTGCGGCTGGAGAGCACTTGCGAATGCTGGTTTGCCCGCCACCCGCTTGGCACTCTTCACCGGCGCCGCGGCCTGTCCTTGAGCATCGCGTAGCTGTAGCCTGGTGTAGCTCGACTCCACGGTGGGCAAGAGCCAACTGGCGGGTCCGCGCTCGCGTTCGGCCATGCCTTTCTTGCGGATCGCGGTCTTCTTCGGAGCTTTCGATTTCTTGGAAAGCTTCGCTTTCATGCTCTTGGACTTCCTGCTCTTTTTCTTGGTAGCCATTCTTTTACTCCATCGAGTGCCGGACCCGCTCTGCAGCTCTGCCTAAGGTTTTCTCTTCGGTGTCGGAACGGGATCGTAGGCATCCGTTTCCGTGGTCTTGAGAATTTTGTAGCGAGCGTTCTGGGGTGAAACGAAGTCCACCACTTCTCGGACGCTATCCTTCGCTGGCATGCCGCGCCGAAGGAAATCCGCTGCCTCGCCGGTTCGCTTGCGCGCAGCCTTTCGGGACTTCCTCTTTTTCGATTTCGGCACAGCCTTCGGCCCCTGGGCGGTTCAGCGGTTTAACCTAACTTAATCGATGTCAACGGATGAACTTCCCAGATCGTTGGCATACGACTCTTCAAACTTTGCGGCCCAGGCCTTGTACCGGTTGCGTGTGTCATGTCGAAGAAGAGAGATCCTTCGATCTTGACCGGTATCGGAGGGTCATAAAAGTCGTAGGTAAGGCCAGGCGTTTTGGCCCCAAAGAATTTCTTGTACGCGCTCCGTGCGGAATCGAGATCTGCGAAAGCCGCGCTGCTCTTTGGCGGCAATCCCGAAACTTCCATCGTCATATACATTTCAGGAGTTAGGGTGTGGTTGCGCCCGACAATCAGGTGAAAGTCATTATCGGCTTCGCGGCTCGCCGCATACAGGAAAGCAGCGACGCTGACGTTGCGTTTTTCTTCCTTGACCCGATTGGAAGTTGCGGCGGTCGTGATCGGCGGCTTGTGCTTGATCATCCTGCTCTCGGGCGCAAGCGAACCGATTAGATCCTTCAGATCATTGAATTTTTCAGGGGCAGCTTGCGCCTTCGACAACTTGGCTGCCTTCCGGGCACTTCCGGCGAAATTGTCTCCCTTTGGCGGCTTGGCCTTGACGGCAGCCGCCAGCGCAGCACTTGGAGGTGCGCCCTTGGTGCGCATCATCTTTGACAATTTGACCGCGGCCGGAGTCGTTTCGTAGGAGTCCGTCTCGGTGGTTCGGATGATGCGATAGCTTGGCCCGCCCGCTTTCGGGGCGAACGTCATGGTCGTGTGAATTGAGTCCATGGCCGGCATCCCGGCCCGCAAAGGCACGAGCGGCGTGCCGGTTGTGGTGCCCGTCAACGGCAACCTTTTGGTGGCTGTAGTCTTGCGAGGGTCTGGCATGGAGTGCTCTCCTAAGTTGATTCTGAATTCCTGATCGTTTCGCCTAAGGCCGCTCCCGTGTCACAGGAGTCCCTCGTCGGCCTCGAACGTAGTTTTGTCTCTCGTCTTTGCATCAACCGGGGCAGCTTGAGTTGGGGAACGTGGCCCGTCTGCAATACCGCCGCTACCACCGCCACATTTACCAGCGTGGTGGCCACACAGATGGCGGCGATCCATCGTTGGCTTGGACCGGACACCATCACCAGCAGGATGGCAGGCGCAGCGGCGCTTGCGATGAGAAAGACGATCCCCACAAGCTTCCTTGAGTAGATGGTCCGCGACAGGGCGGCCAGACCAATGGCCGCCAGTAGTTCGAAGAGACCGAAGTCGAAGAAGACTTCCACGATGCGCCTGCTTCCCGTGTGCTTGGGGAACCGATGCAACACACTGCGATGAGGTTCGGGTTGTGAAATCCTTGCGGGGCCCGGGGAAGAGGAAGTACTTAGTTGATGGCGCGAATATGATTCCGCCGAAGGCAAATGTCAAGCACAAAATCACCTGGGGGCGAGGAAACACACAACAGTCGAGGTTACGCGGACCCCGGAATTACCCGGCAAAAACACGATTTCTCTTCACACCGTAAAATAGAAGCGTGGGGGTTCGGCCTGGTTGCGCAACCGAGCTGTCAATCTCCGGTAGAACGTCAGCCTGACACCATGGAGGCCGTACAAGTTTGGAACCCAAGGACGCAGTTCAGGATATGGAGCAGAATGTCCACTCTCGCGATGCCAGCTATGTGCTAGGGCAGGACGAAATTGCCAACCTCGCCGCCGAGGGTGCCTCGCCCGCCGAGACCCTCATGAACGTCGTGGCCTTGATCGCCAAGCGGTTTGGGACCGATGTTTGCTCGGCCTATCTGCTCGAACCGGATCGTGCCAATCTCGTGCTGGCGGCGACGCTCGGCCTTCGCCACGAAGCGATTGGCAGTCTGCGGATGGGAGTCCACGAGGGACTCGCCGGCTTGGTGGCGGAGCAATTGCGGCCCGTGGCCGTGGAGCAGGTCAGGAATCACCCGCGCTTCAAGTATTTCAAAGAAGCCGGGGAAGATGCCTACCACTCGTTTCTGGGCGTTCCCCTGATCGATCGCGGTGTGCTGCAGGGCGTGCTGGTGGTTCAAACGGTCGAAGCGCGAGTTTTTCCGGACCATGAAATTCGCATGCTGGCCGAGGCCGCCACCCAGGTTGCACCGGTCGTCAGCGAAGCCCGCACCCTCGACCGTTTTATCGTTCCCTCCCAGGAGCGGCTCTGGGCTTTGGCGCGCAATCTGTGGTGGAGCTGGGATCACGATTCCGCCAGCCTGTTTCTCGACCTCGACCCGGTGCGCTGGAGTGAGCTCAACCACAATCCCGTGTCTCTGCTGGGAGAATACCCCCTGGCGAAGCTGGAGACACGCGCCGCCGAATTGGTGCTGCATAGCCGCATCAACTACGCGTACCGCCGCCTGCGCGAGTATGAGGAGGCGGAACGGACCTGGGGGGCGCGGCACGCCGGTGTGCTGCGGACTCGTCCCGTGGCCTACTTTTCTGCGGAGTTTGGCTTGCATGAGTCCCTCCCTGTCTATTCGGGCGGCCTCGGGGTTCTGACTGGGGATCACATCAAGAGCGCGTCCGATCTGGACATTCCGCTGGTTGGTGTCGGATTGTTCTACGGTCAGGGCTATTTCCGGCAACGGCTCGATCGCAGCGGCTGGCAGCACGAGGAATACCTGGAGACCGACGTCAGTCAGCTCCCGATGGAAACGGCCATTGGAAAGAACGGCCGCCCGGTGGTGGTACAAATCGACACCCGCACGGGTTCGATCCGAGCGAAAGTATGGCGGGTGAAAGTGGGACGCTGCGATCTGTTGCTCCTCGACTCCGACGTAGAGGGCAATGCTCCCGAGGACCGCGAGCTCACTTCGCGTTTGTACGGAGGAGATCGCCGCATCCGGATCCGGCAGGAATTGTTGCTCGGGGTGGGAGGCTTGCGCGCCCTGAAAGAAATGGGCATCACACCCGGAGTTCTGCACTTGAATGAAGGGCACAGCGGATTTGCCGTGCTCGAAGCGATTCGCATGCGGATGGTGGAGGAAGGCCTCACCTTCGAGCGGGCCGTCCCGCGGGTCTCACGGGAAGTGGTCTTCACCACTCACACGCCCGTGCCGGCCGGCCATGATCGCTTTGCTGCCGATCTGGTCGAAGAACACCTGGGTCCTCTCCGCGATGCGTTGGGCCTTTTACCAGAAAGCTTCATGGGCCTGGGCCGCGAGGATCCAAACAGCGAAGAGACGTTCTGTATGACGGTGCTGGGCCTGAGGCTTTCACGGCGGGCCAACGCGGTCTCGGCCATGCACGGCGAGGTTTCGCGCGCCATGTGGACTGGACTGTCTCCGGGAAAACCGGAAGACGCTGTTCCCATCGGCCACATCACCAACGGCGTGCATGTTCCCTCCTGGCTGGCGCCGCAGATGTTCCGCCTCTATGACCGCCATCTTGGTACCGGATGGCACCAGCGCAGCAGCGAGGCCAAAATCTGGGAGGGAATTGACGACGTGGACGATGGCGAGCTGTGGGAGACCCATCTCAACCTGAAATCGCGCCTCTTGGAGTTTGTGCGGCGTCGTGCCGTCGAGCAGGCGACGCGCCGCGACGAGCCGCGGGAGGTGCTGCAACAGCTCGGGCGCGTGCTCAGCCCCGACGCGCTCACCATCGGATTTGCCCGTCGCTTCGCCACCTACAAAAGGGCCAACCTGATCCTGCAGGACATCGAAAAGCTGGCGGCCATGGTGAACGATCCGAAACGCCCGGTGCAGTTCGTTTTTGCCGGCAAGGCACATCCCCACGACGAACCGGGAAAGCGCGTTCTGCAGCAGATGGCTCAGCTCATGCGCGACTCCCATTTTGGCGACAAGTTTGTGTTCGTGGAGGACTACGACATCAACGTCGGCCGCCACTTCGTGCAGGGCGTCGATGTCTGGCTCAACAATCCGCGGCGGCCACTGGAGGCGTCTGGTACCAGCGGGCAAAAAGTTGTTCTCAACGGCGGTTTGAATCTCTCGATCCTGGACGGCTGGTGGGCGGAGGCCTATGACGGCCTGAACGGCTTTGCCATCGGGACGGGCAGAACGCATTCCGACATGAACGTCCACGATACCCGGGATGGAGAGGACCTGCTGCGGACGCTGCGGGAAGAGGTGATTCCACTCTATTACCAGCGTGATCGCGACGGCCTGCCGCGCGGCTGGATCAAGCGTATGAAGCGCACCATCCGCACTCTCGGCTGGCGTTTCAACGCCGATCGCATGGTGATGGATTACACGCTCCGCTGCTACGTTCCGGCAGCGGGCGGCACCTCGAGCGACATGCGTCCGAACTTGTGAGTTTGCAGAGGTACATCGGCCTGGCGGATGCGGCATGTGTGCAAAACGTCGCGCACAAACATGCAATCATTTTGCGCGCCCTGTTTTTCATGGCCGCACGGCCTTGACGCCGATGATCCGCGAGGTCTAGGCTTCCTGCAAGACGTAACTTCCGCCAGCTTCCAGGCTGGTTATGAGCTACGAGATTCGGCTCCAGTGGCTCATTGCAGACCAGTGGACCAGGAGTTTCAGATGAAAAGACGTGAAAGACAAAAAGGGTTTTCGCTGATTGAGCTGCTGATCGTTGTCGCCATCATCCTGATCATCGCTTCGATCGCGATTCCGAACCTGTTGCGCGCTCGCATGTCTGCCAACGAGGCCTCCGCGGTCGGAGCGATCAAGACCATCAACACCGCCCAGATTTCCTACATCTCGGCGTATCCGACCGCAGGCTATGCCGCCACGCTGGGCGCGCTGGGCGGAACCGCCTGCTCTCCGCCCAATCCCGCCAGTGCTTGCCTGATCGACACCCAGCTAGCCTCCGGCAGCAAGAGCGGATACACCTTCACGATCGCGGGCGTGAGCGGAAGTCCGGCCGCGACCTACGAGGTGGTTGCCGCTCCCACCGTCCCCAACAAGACCGGAACGCGCTACTTCTGTTCTTTTGCCGACGGTGTGATTCGCTCGTCCATCAGCGCCATCGCGGCGTGCGACTACGCCATCCCGCCGATGCAGTAGGGGCTGCCAGTTACTACTCGATCCAGAAGACTCCGCCTCTGAAAATTGGCGGAATCTTATACACCGTCGCGTTCCCCTTCCGCTCGCCGTGGAGTTCCTGTTCCTCGCCCAGGAAAGGAAGGAACTCCGCTTTGCCGCCGGCTCTCACGGTAACGCGCATTCCATCCGCAAAGGTCTGCCGCGCATTTTCTCCTCCGCGCAGCCCCTGGAAGTTCGCAAAGTAAACATGCAGCTTGCCGTCGACTTGCGCAACTTGAGTGGCCACCGCGGAACTTCCTTCGATGCTGATTTCATCATTCGCCGGAAGATTCTCCAGAAATGCAGTCTGGCTCGATGGAGCCGTGTCCGCGAAATTGCTTTCCAGAGAGTGGGTATACGCCTTCCCGGGGCAATCCCGAAAACGAACCACGTTCTTCTGATCGCCGAGTCCGGTTGCGTCCGTGCCGGTGATGACCAGCTTGCTTCCCAACTTGGCAAAATCCGCTACGGCCTGCCGTTCACGATCGTCGAGCACGCGCACATCCGGGAGCACCAGGGCGCTGCCGCTGAAGTTCGCCAGCGTTCGTGGCGTCACTACTGCATAGGGGAGGTGCTTCTGCATCAGCAGGATCAGGATACCCTGGTAGGAATGCAGGAACTCTGTTGAGAAGTAGTTCCGGGTGGCGGGCGAGAAATACAATCCGATCGGCTTCACCGGGAGCCGCGGCGCGTAGAACGTCTTCTCATGCTCCGCAATCCACGCGAATACGCGTTTGCGAGTTTCCAGATCGTTCGATCCCGACATCACATGACCGCGCGCATCCCAGGCGTTCGCGCCGGCCATCACTTGCGACATGAACAGGTTCTCCATCGCATCGGTCGGGACGATTTTCTTGTCGCCATCCCAGGAATAGTTCAGGATCCATGTCGGCCTCCCCTCCGCGAAGGCGCGGAACGAGGCCATCCCCACCTGATAGCGGAACCAGTCCAGTGGCGTCCGCGAAGACGCCATGTGATCGCCGCCGCCAAATTCGTACTCGTGCGCGATAGCATCGTTCACGGCGTAGAGACTGTAGACATCCGCTCCGACCCGTACTGCCTCCTCTTCAATCCCGGGATAGATTTCTGGAATGGTCTTGATCTTGGGATTGACGGACTTTGCGGATTGATCGATCTCCCGCATGAAGTCTGTAATGGTCTGAATGCGGAAGGCCACCCACTTGCGAAAATTTGGGTCGGAGAAGTCGCCGAGTTTCAGGTCGTGCCGGGCATCCAATCCGGTTTGCTGCTTGAAGGCGGCCACGGTGTAGTCGTCAAAGCTCGCCCACGTGTCCTCCCAACCGTCGAAGTGAGTCATCCAGTACGGGATATCGACGTAGATTCCATCAATGCCTGTGCCGGCGATCTGACGGACCCGTTCCATGTAAGTCTTGCGCCAATCCGGAGCATAGGGACTGATCCACACGTCTTCGTCGCCTTTGTCAATCCAGAATGCGGTGCCTCCGCCGAAAATCGCGGGCTCGCCCGTGATCTTCCGTTGCAGCCAGTCGGGATGGTCCTTGGCCAGCGAATGGGGCGTCTGATCGGCGTTGGCCGTGATGCATTCCAGCCCCGCGATGTACACGAAAGCGTAGTTCCCGGTCCGGTGCGCCTGCTCAGCCACCGCCCGAATCGCAGCCAGCTTCTCTTCCGGTCGAAGAAAGCTCTCGTATCGGCCCGGAATGTCGTTGTCCACCTCGATGCCGAAGACGTGACTGTCTTGTGCCTCACGAACAATGCGCGCCGCATCATCCTTGGAATGCAGTGACCATGCGCCGATGCGCACGTAGTGCGTCCAGTCCTGGCCTGCGGGAGCACCCGCAATGACGCCGAACACCATCGGAACGAATAACGACAGCAGAATTTTGGAAGGACGACGCCTCATGAATCTCTCTCCCTGAACAATGAACTCGCTGGAATAGCGGCCGGAACCGGCATGCCTGCAAATCAGCCGCTCACTCCGCCCGTCTCGTCCCACTCCCCAAGCCCGGCGGTTGGACGCAACGTCAAGGTGCCGTCGGCATTGAGCGCTTGCTTGCAGGCCCAACGCACTGGATACCGCTGTCCTTTGACCTCAATCTCGGCCTTGAGCTTCAGTCCTTTCCACTGAGTTCCTTTTGCCAAGGGGAACTGAGCCTGGCGAACTTTTCCTGGAAGGGGATAGCCGGCATCCAGGCAGCCACCGGTGAGAATTCTGCCGGCTTGGTCGAGAACTGACACGCGAAGCACACCGGGCACGCTCGCAATCCCGTCGTTCGACAGCCCGAGGATCAATCCCGGATAACCATGCTCCTCATAAGTCCAGATCCACGAGGGCCGCACACGATAGCCGATGGTGCGCGCCAGGCTGTCGATCGCTGCCGGGTACTTCTCGTAATACGCGAGGATGCGGTCGGCTGAAATCCGGTGCCAGTTCCAGAGCGAAAAATAGCAAGCCCCTACATCGCGCACATGATTCACGACGTTGTCGGTATAGGTGACTCCCTCATCGAGGTGCAGGCTGGCAGGCGCTCCATCGGACATGCCGACTTCCACGGTGACGCCGGTCCAGGGAGGACGATTGCTCAAAGCGTCGACCTGCTCATTCTCGATGAAGATGGTATCGGTCCGGAGCCAGTTGAAGCTGCGGATGGTGCGGTCCAGCAATTCGGAGTTGCCCACCTTGCTGAAGTCGGGTTGCGTGTTAGTGGTGAGGGGCGTTTTCTTCCAGCGCTGCACCTGGTAATCGAACATGCGGACGAACGTGGATTCAGCCGTGACGTAGTCGGGAAACGGATTGGTTTCCAGCGGCCAGGTGTGGCCCTCGCCCCAGAATCCATACATGGCGGTATCGACATATTCGACCTGGGGATGGCCGTCGTACGTGTCGGCAAGTAAATCCGTGAGTTCGCGAAAGGCGGACTGAAAAAGTGGATCGTCGTAGCGTGGCTCGGAACGTTCGCGGTTCTTCCATGTCCCCAGCTTGACCATGGGAACCTTGCCGTCGAGGAAAGGCGGCAAAGGCGATTCCTGGATGTCGGGATTACTCATCATCACGCGCAGCCCAATGCGCTTGCCGTACTGGCGCGCCAGAGCAAACGTCGCCTGCCAATGCGGGCACAGTTCCAGCCTACCCGGCTTTTGCTGAACATCTCTCCAGTTCACCCGCAGGTAGAGCCTGGTCCCAAGCGGCAGCCGGACCAGGTCTTCGATCGATTTCTCCAGACTCTGTCCCGTTTTCTGCGGTGGGCCGATCTCGTCGCAGATGTAGGTGACCAGACCCATCCCATAATTCGGTATGGGATCGGCGGACGGAGTCGTCGCCATCACTACATTCCAGCTGGGAAACAAGTCGGTGGGAAACGGGCCCTGGTAAAGGCGGTCGGAGACAGGCGGCCCCGACCCGAAATCATACTTGTCGAAGTTGTGCCCAGGCACGTAAGCGTGAAGCGGCTTGGCGGCAAGCCCGGTAGCGAGCGCGGCCGCGCTGCCCGCCCTGAGGAAATCCCTTCGGCGCATACGCAACCTCCCTAGCTGAAACAAGAAAAAGGCAGGTTCGTAGCGCCCGGACCCGCCCCCGCTTTACCCCTCTGCAGCTAGAACTGGAAGCGCGCTCCAAACTGCATCTTGCGGAAGTTGCCACCGCTTGAACCGGACGCCGTCGCTTCGACGAGGCCGAAACCCTCGTCGCCAAAGGCAGTGTTTGGAAACGCGAAACGGGGTGTGTTGGTCACGTTGTACATCTCGGCCCGAATTTGCAGTTTCATATTTTCGCGAATCTCGAACTCCTTGGAGAGCGAGAGATCCAAATTGCGGATGCCCGGGCCGCGCAGGTTCGAAAAATGCCGGGGCGCATTGCCGGGAATCTGATCGCCGGGGTCGCCAAAGCAGTCCGCATTGAGATACGGCTCGCCGGTCGAGGCGGCGTGGTAAAAGTTGATTCCAGTGCGCACCTGCGAACATGTTACATCGGGCCGCTGATTGCCATCAGCGAGCAGAGGGCTAGCCATCTGAATCGCGATCGGTTGCCCGCTCTGCAGCGTGATGACTCCGTCCAGCGACCAACCCCCTACGACGGCGTCCGCAACCCGGTTCATCCCATTCCCGATCCAGCGGCCGCGCCCGAAGGGGAGATCGTAGATCGCCGCCATCGTGAAGCGGTGGGTGGCGTCGTTCGCGCTGATGCCATGTTCCGCTTTCAAATTGTCGAGAACTTGTGGATTGTCGAACTGCAGGTTGCCGACCCAAGCGTTGGCGCCTGACGACGAATCATCCGTCGCCTTCGAGAAGGTGTAGTTGCCCTCGAAACTCACATTGTGGCTGGTGCGCTTCTGAAAACGAATTTGCACCGAGTGATACGAGGAATTGGCGCCCAGCAGGGGCAGGCCGGTGAATACGCCGTCAAATTGTGGGAACGGTCGCAGCAGGTTCAGCTGCGGAATCTGCGCATCGTTATAGATCGAATCCAGTTCATTGAAAATCGGCGGTGCCGCGCAAGGCTGGTCTTGGGCGTCCACCGTGTTGAACAGGCATCGAAACGGGTTGTCCACGAGCGTATTCAGGTAGTCCGAGGGCGTCTGCCCGTTCGCTTCCGCAGCGGCGATGGCTTGCTCGCGAGCGGCCGTCGAGAGGAAGTTCCGATTCCGCGTGCTGCTGGTCCCCGCCCACGGAAGATGCGTGCTGCGATTGGCAGAGTAGTCTACCCCGATTACGATGTTCCAGGGCAGGAGATGCTGGACGCCGAGGTTCCATTGGTAGATCTCTGCATTTCGCGCTGTCTGGGTGCCGAGATCATTCTCGTTCTCGAAACCCCATTGCGCTAGCGCGCCATACTTCGTTCCCTGCGGCAGCGACAATCCGGCGGGAAAGGGGTCGGAAAAGTACGCGTACTGATCCTGAAAATTGTTTTTCGTGAACTTGATCAGCGCCGATTTGCGGAATGCCGTGCCGGCATACTGGAAATTGGTGGCCACGTTCATACCGTAGAACACGCCCGCTCCCCCCCGCAATACCGTGTTCGGACCCAATTGGTAGGCAAAGCCCAGCCGGGGCGCCCAATTGTTGCGATCCACCGGTGCTGAGCGGCGCGACGAAGTCGCAAAATCTGTCGTGCCCAGAATCTCACCGATCCCTGCAATGTTGATTCCCGAGTCGCCCGTGAAATCGCTGAATTGCGAGCGATTGAATCGTTCCGTGTACGGGTTGCTCCATTCGTAGCGCAGTCCGAGGTTGATGGTGAGCTTCGGAGTCAGCTTCCAGTCGTCCTGGACAAAGAAAGCCGTTTCCTGCGACTTGTCGGCCACTGCCGGGACGATGTTCAATTGACCGGTATATGCAAATCCTGTCATCAGAGTGGCCAATGAAAACCCTTCGTTTTCGTCTCCCAAGCCCTGATTGGGTTGCGATGTTGTCACGTCACGATTGATGTCGAACAAGCCCGTCGGATTGTTCGGTTGCCAGAAATTGTTGAAGAACTGCCGCTGCTCGCCTCCGAATTTGACCGAGTGTCGCCCCACCACCCATTGCAAAGAAGACGAGTATGTCCATAAAGTATGGGCAAAGTTTGTGTCCACACAGCATTGGTCGAAGAGGTTTAGGCTCTCTCCCGAGGTGACGATGGCCGGCACTCGGTGCACCCCATTGGCGGCCAAGATCTCCGGCAGCTGCACGCTCTCCAGCGTCGGATAGTTGTTGGGCTTGACGGGTTCCACGACCCGGTCAAGACTCAACCGGCTCGACAGCAGCATCGTGGGTTTGATGGCCCAGTTGTATTCCACGCCCAGGTTATGCACGTCGGTGGTGTCGATCAAGCCGTCATTGAAATCGCCGCTGCCGAGAACCGTCGGAGTTGTGACCAGCACGTGTCCACGGCTGTAGCGTCCGCTGATCTTGTGATTCTGGCTGATCTGGTGATCGAGCTTTACGTCAAATTGCCAGGCTGGAGACGTGCTCAGCACTACTTTGCGGAAATTCGGGTCAGGGTAGACCGCATCGGGTACGTTTGGTTCCGGATACAAGTTGATGATGGCTTGCCCGATCGGATCGATCTGATCGATCACGTTCGCTGTTTCAAACGGAGCACGCGTACATCCGTCCGAATCGCAGGTCACGTTCTTGGGGTCAAAGATCTGGATGGGCTCGTCGAGCGCCAACAGTTCTGTAAAATCTCCCTGCCGCATCAGGTCCGTGGGCACAAAGCCTTCCAGATTCACCGGATCGTTCTGGCGTCTCTTCTCGATGTCGAAAAAGAAGAATGTCTTGTTTTTGACAATCGGCCCGCTCACCGCAAAGCCATACTGGTCGCGGACGTGATCGGGCTTCTCGCCGCTGTTGAAGAAGTCACGGGAATCGAATTCCGAGCGCTGTCCGTACCACCAACCGGCTCCGTGGAACTTGTTGCCGCCCTGCCTCAGTACCATGTTGACGACAGTGCCGCCGTTGTTCCCGAACTCCGCAGCGAAGCTGTTGTTTTGAACCTTGAATTCCTGGACGATCTCGACCGAAGGCGTGTAGTAAACGTTGGAATTGCCGCCCTCGCCCTGTTCGGGCGCGCTGAGCGGGCTGCCGTCGAGCCGCACCTCGGCGGTGGCGTTACGCTGCCCGTTGGAAACGAAGTTTGTGCCAGAGGGATAGTTGTCATTGACCCCCGAACCGGTTGCTTCCGTAACGCCCCCCGCCAGGAAAACCAGACCAAACAGGCTGCGATTGTAGAGGGGGATATCGCGCACGTACTCGTTGGTGACATCGGTGCCAATGGCGGCGCTTTCAGTGTCGAGGAGCGGTGGAGTTCCGGTAACAATCACCGTCTCCGTGACGCTTAGAGGACTCAGAGAGAAGTCCACCGTCGTCTCTTGGCTGACCGCAAGGACGACGTTCTTTCGCTCGATTACGCGGAACCCGGTAGCCTCGGCCTTCAAGGTGTACATGGCGGGGCGAAGTCCCGTCAGGATGTACAACCCCTGTTGACTGCTGTGCGCAACGGCACTGATGCCGGTGGCATCGTTGGTGATCGTGATCGTGGCTCCCTGCACCACCGCGCCCGTCTGATCGGTAACGGTGCCGCGGATTTGGGCGGTGTAGCTGCCCTGAGCGAGTAGTAGGAACGTTCCGCAGAGAAGGAACAGGACGAAGGCGACCAGCTTTTGGCACATCGACATAGGGGACTCCTCGCAACCAGACTTTCGATGTGGCTTACGTATTATTACGATTAGATACTTTTACTTATCTTTTGGCGCGCCGTCAAGGACTTTGCCAGGCTTCCGGACCTGGGGCGAGAAGGGTAGAGGGTGAAGGGCCAGACTACTTGGACTCGAGTTCCGCGCGCAGAGCCTCTCCCAACTCCGCCTGCTGTTCCGCCCCCAGCTTGGCGCCGCCGGCAGTGAGATAAAGGACGTCGATCGCCATTTGCCCCTCGGTTTCGATCAAGGCAATCTCGATGTTGCATCCTTGTTTCGAGATTTGCGAACACATCTTGTAGAGCAGACCCGGCCGATCCTGCGTGATTACCTGCAATAGGGTGCTGTGGGTGGAGCAGCCATCGTCGAATTCGATCTGGGTCGTGACTTTGACTTTGGTGCCGTTGCTCTTCTCTGACCGCAGCCGGTCGTGCAGCATGCGTGCGACATCGGCTTTTCCGGTGATCACCGCCGCGATGCTCTGTTTTAGCCGATCCCATTCCGGAATGTTCAGCTCGAGCGTCCGGAAACGATCAGTGAAAAAAAAGGTGTCCACCACCACCCCGGCGCCATTGGAAAAAGCGTTGGCCTTGACAATGTTCATGCCCCAGGCGGCCAGCGCTCCGGAAACGGAAGCGAAAAGAAAGGGACGATCAGTGGTGATCAGAGTCAACTCGTACCAATGGCGAACCTGCTTCAGGCTCAACTGCACCGAGTCCTGGCCGAGTTGACCCGCCATTTCGGCGTGCGCCAGCACGTCGCTCACCCCGTGCATTCTCAGATACCGCTGCGGCAATCCTTCCAGAAAGTTATTGATCTTCTTTCCCGCCACCGGGGCCAGGGATCGCAGGTGCGCGAGAGTCGAGTCGTTGCCGTCGGCGTGCACGCGCTCATCGGCGCTTCGGTTCAGATGATTCGCTGCGGCAATGTACAGTTGCCACAGGTTGTCCGCTTTCCAGGGCGTCATGGCCTCCGGATTCACCGCCTTAACGTCGGCATAGGTCAGGAGGCAGAGCATCTTCAGCCGCTCCGGCTCTCCTACTTTCTCCGCGAACGACTTTACGTTCGCTGGGTCGAACACGTCCCGCCGTGTGGCTGCCGACATCTCCAGGTGGTTCGCCACCAGGTACTGCAATGTCTCCCGGTCCGCGGGGTCGAGGTCCAGCCGGTCCGCGCAGCTCCCGGCCAGTTGCAGGCTGGCCTCGACGTGGTTCTCGCCCGGCGCTCCCTTGCCGGAATCGTGCAGCAGCAATGCCAGGTAGAGCAGTTCGGGTCGTTCCAGTTCATCGAGTAATTCGGCAAAGCGGCGATCCCATTCGGATTTGGATTCCTTCAGCCGATGGAGGTGTTCGATCGCCAGGAAAGAGTGTTCGTCGACCGTGTAGCGGTGATAAAAGTCTCGCACCACCAGCGCTTCAATGCCTTTCAGTTCCGGCAACAGGACGGGCAGCAAGCGCAGCGCATTCATCGCTCGTAAAGCGTCGGCCGCGTGCGGTTGCACCAGCGTTTCCTGCAGATAGAGCCACAGCTCCGCGCCCCGCGGAGGCGTCGCCGCCAGTGCAGGCAGGACTTGTTCGATCTTGTATTCGGTGGTCGTGCTCAGTTTCAGGCCTTGCTCCGCCATGAAATGAAACAGCCGCAGCAACATCTCTGGATCCTGCAGAGCAGTGGGCTGCTGCAGGAACACGAGTCCGTCCACGACCGAAAAGTCCGGGGTAGAAACACGCGATCTCCAGCTTTGGAATTGCCGCGATAACGACGACCACGCTGCCGGGATCTCCTCTAACAACTGCGTGCTGACGCGATGTACGGCCCGCGTGTGGCCGAAATAAACGCGCATCCAGTCGGCCGCAGTCGTAACCTCTTCGTCGGTCCCGATTCTTCGGGGGGCGGCTTCATCCTGGGCCTCCCAGGTCAGGGTGTTGTCGTGGCGCCCGTGCCGGAAATGCAGAAAGCAGCGCACCGACATCTGGAAGTCCAGGGCGGCTTCGAGCGCTCTCCGGGAGGACGCGGGCAGCAGCGTTTTCGGATCCGGCCACATCCGCAGCTTTTCCATCGCCGAGATCAGCGCGAGCCAGTAGGAAACGTTGTAGTCCCGCAGACCGCCAGGTCCATCTTTCACGTTGGGCTCGAGATGGAAAACGGTGTTGCCGAACTTGTGGTGACGGCTGCGCGTGAGCTCGCCCAGGTTCTGGATGAGGTTCTGGCACTCGCGCGTCACCAGCCGGGGAACGGTCTTTTCGCGGAGCCGCGCGTACAAATCCTGGTCGCCCGCCAGGTATCGGCAGTCGAGCAGCGAAATCGTGAATTCGACATTATTCGGGTCGAACCGCTCACACTCGGCCAGCGTCCTGGTTGCCGGGCTGAGCTTCAGGCGCAAGTCCCACAATTCCTGGGAAAAGCGACGGATGGAGTCTTTGAACCGGTCTTCCGTGTCGCCACCGGAGTGCAGAAACAGCAGATCGATGTCGGAGTGGGGGAAAAGCCAGCCTCTGCCGAAGCCGCCGGTGGCGACCAGAGCAAAGTCCCGGGGGCCCGCCGGGTCGGTGGAGATCACTTCACTCCAGAGGCGCAGAAGAATGGATTCGACCAGGGCGGTCCGACGGGCAACGGCCACCTTGCCCTCGCCGCCGGCGGCAAACTGCTCGTTGATAGCTGCGGATTCCTTTGCGTACAGGTCCCGTAACTCACGGCTGGCAATGGCCACGGTACTCATTCCGGGGACGGCCCCTCCGACTTGCGTAAGACTGCGCGCGGAGGAGGGAGGTCGGTCTCCGCTAATTCCAAAGCCATGCTTCGGGCCAACCGGCTACAGTGCCCCGTCGCCCCGTTCCCCATTGCGAATGCGGATTGCTTCATCAATGCGGGTGTAGAAAATTTTGCCGTCCCCAATCTTGCCCGTGCGCGCCGCCGTCGTGATCGCATCGACGGCCTTCTCCACCATGTCGTCTACCAGCACGATCTCGAGTTTCACTTTGGGGATCAGGTCCACGGTGTACTCGCGTCCCCGATAAAACTCGGTGTGTCCTTTTTGGCGGCCATGGCCGCGGGCTTCGAACACGGTCATGCCTTCGACGCCGATCTCGTGCAGCGCGTCCTTCACGGCATCCAGCTTGGAGACCTGAATGATTGCTTCGACCTTTGTCATGTTGATCTGTTTCGTCGTGAGTCCATGGTCGTTAGTCGTTGGCAACCTTCACCTTGCGAACGACCAACGACCAGCGACTAACGACCTCTTTCTCCTCGTACTGAACCCGGCATTCGTCTCAACTACGCCGGCGATTCCCAGTAATAGCCCTCTTCACCGTGCTGGGAAAGATCAAGGCCCTGGATCTCATGATCTTCCGGCACGCGCAGCCCGATGGCCAAGTCGACGACCTTCAGGATCACCAACGTTCCGATCGTGGCCAGGAGCCAGGCAATTACCACGCCCACGAATTGGTTGAGCAACTGGTGGGCGTTACCTTCCAGCAGACCCGAGGCTAGTGTATTCCCTTGCGCGTCTTTGAAGATAGGATTCACGGCGCTGGAAGCGAAGATTCCGGTCAGCAAAGCTCCCAGGGTACCGCCCGCGCCGTGGACACCAAAGGCGTCGAGCGAGTCATCATAGCCGAAGAGCATTTTGACCTTGGCCACCATGAGATAACAGACCACGCCCGCCAGCAGACCAATACCAATCGCCGACATCGGCGAGACAAAACCGGCGGCCGGCGTGATCGCGACCAACCCTGCGACTGCGCCCGAGATCGCTCCCAGCAAACTCGGCTTGCCGTTGCGCCACCACTCCGCCACGCTCCACCCGATGGTCGCTGCCGCGGCGCCAAAATGGGTCGCGACGAACGCACTCGTTGCCAGGCTTCCCGCCGAGAGCGCGCTGCCCGCGTTGAATCCGAACCATCCCACCCACAGCAAACAAGCTCCAATGAAACTCAGCACCACGCTGTGGGGAGGCATGGGCTGCTTGGGATATCCGATGCGACGCCCCAGATACAGCGCGCACACCAACGCCGAGACGCCCGACGTGACGTGAACCACTGTGCCGCCGGCAAAATCCAGAGTTGGAAACCGGCCGCCCAGTGCGGCATTCAAAAAGCCGCCTTTGCCCCAAACCATGTGCGCCATCGGGGCGTACACCAGCAGCGACCAGAGCACCATGAACAGGCTCATGGCGCTGAATTTCATGCGCTCCGCAAAGGCTCCCGTGATCAGCGCCGGCGTGATGATGGCGAACATCAACTGGTAGATCATGAAAGTCTGAAGCGGAATGGTCGCGGCGTAGTCGGAATCCGGTTGTGCTCCCACTCCTCGCAGAAAGACGTTGTGCAAGCCACCAATAAAACTGTTCCCGGAGCCGAATGCCAGGCTGTAGGAGACCAATCCCCACAGCAGCGTCACGATGGCCATCATGGCGAAGCTCTGCATCATGGTGGCGAGGACATTCTTCTTGCGCACCAGGCCGCCATAGAACAACGCCAGGCCGGGCCCCGTCATCATCAGGACCAGCGCGGAGCACATCAGCATCCAGGCGTTATCGCCGGAACTCCTGGCGTCTGTGACCGCCTGTTCCAGCTTTGCGATTCGCGCTGCCTGGGCATCAGTCGCAGAGCTGTTATTTGTGGGTGTGTTCACACTGGAGGTCTGTGCCAGCGCACCGATGGGAGACAGACACACCATCGCCAGCAAGAGGCAGAGCGTCAGCAACTTTCGCATTGAGACCAGATGACTCCTCGTCCGTACGAACGAACGCAAGATAACAGTAATTGTGAGGCAGTCCCTAGGGAAGTCCAAATCTATTTATTTCTGCGATTAGAAATTTTTATGCGCATGCTTCGCTTCTTTGGGTCCGCGTGACCATGAGGCTGATTTCCGTGAGTAGTGATCGTGCGGAAATTTTCATCCGTCCTATCGAAATTCTGAATTGTACTTTCCGGGTACCCAGACTGTACGAAAGAAGATGGCAATTCGTCGCCCCTAAGCGTGGAAAGCTGCGTGGGGAGGACTGAGTCGGTTCTTCGCGATGCGAGTTGCAGCAAATTATGGCGAGGTCAATTTCCACCGTGCACGGTCTGCCTCCGGCACAGGGGCTGTACGATCCTGCCCACGAACACGACGCTTGCGGGATGGGCTTTGTCGCCAGCATTGGCGGCCGCAAGAGCCACGACATCATCCTGCAGGGAATTCAGGTTCTGATCAGCCTGACGCACCGCGGCGCCTGCGGCTGCGATCCTGAAACCGGCGACGGCGCCGGCATTCTCATTCAAATCCCGCACCAATTCTTCGCCCGGGAATGTGCCCGGCTTGGGTTCACGTTGCCCGCAGCGGGCTCCTACGCAGTCGGCATGACGTTCCTGCCCGTGGAACGGCACCAGCGGCTTCAATGCGAAGGAATTCTGGAGCGCATCGTGCGCGAAGAAGGTCTGACCGTGCTGGGCTGGCGAGACACGCCCGTGGACGGTGCTGCCGTGGGCCGGGTGGCGCGCGCTTCGCAACCGTACATTGAACAGATCCTGATCGCTCGCCCGGAGGCCATGGAGGAAGATGCCTTCGAGCGCAAGCTCTATGTGGTGCGCAAGCGTGCGGAATCGGAAGTCGCTGCCTCCGACATGCAGGAGCGTGGGATGTTTTACCTCCCTTCACTGTCCGCGCGCACCATTGTCTACAAGGGACTCTTGCTGGCTCCGCAGATTGCCAATTTCTACACCGAGCTTTCCGATCCGGACGTGACCAGTGCGCTTTGTCTGGTGCACCAGCGGTTCTCGACCAACACATTTCCCAGCTGGCAACTCGCGCACCCCTATCGTTACATCGCCCACAACGGAGAGATCAACACCCTCAAAGGCAACGTCAACTGGATGTACGCTCGCCAGTCGATTCTGCAATCCCCGTTGTTCGGAGATGACCTGCAGAAGCTCTACCCGATCATTGCGCCGGGCGGGAGCGACTCCGCGAGCTTCGACAACGCGGTCGAACTGCTTTTCCAGACCGGGCGCAGCCTCCCACACGTCATGGCCATGTTGATTCCCGAAGCGTGGGCAGGGAATCCGCACATGAAGGCCGAGAAACGCGCCTTCTACGAATACCACGCGTCCTTGATGGAGCCATGGGACGGCCCGGCGGCCATTGCGTTCACGGATGGGCGCGTCATCGGCGCCACGCTGGACCGGAATGGGCTACGGCCCGGCCGCTATGTGGTTACCCACGACGATTTGGTGGTCATGGCTTCCGAAACTGGCGTGCTCGACATCGCGCCGGAAAGAATCAAGCGGAAAGGCCGTCTTCAGCCGGGGAAGATGTTTCTGGTGGACACGGTCGCCGGCCGCATCATTGCCGACAAGGAAATCAAGCACCGGCTGGCCAGCCGGCAACCTTATGGGGAGTGGTTGAAGGACAACCAGATCACACTCGACCAACTGCCGGACCCCGCCAGGGTGCACGCTTTCGATCATGTTACGATCCTCTGCCGTCAGCGCGCGTTCGGCTACACCGACGAAGACGTGCGCATGATCCTGGAACCCATGGCCTCGACCGCTGAGGAACCGGTCGGCTCGATGGGAACCGACACTCCCCTGGCTTGCCTCTCGGACCGGCCGCAGCCATTGTTCAACTACTTCAAACAGCTCTTCGCGCAGGTGACCAATCCGCCCATCGATCCAATCCGCGAAGAAATGGTGATGTCTCTCGTCAGCTACATCGGCACCGAGCGCAACATTTTGGAAGAGACGCCGGAAAATTGCCACACTCTGAAGTTGCCGCATCCCATCCTCACCAACCGGCACCTGGAACAACTGCGGCGCGTGTCGCGCGGAGACCTGCTCGCCATCACTCTGCCGGCGCTGTTCCGGGCGGAAGATGGCGAAACCGGACTCAAGAATGCTCTGGATGAGCTTTGCCGGCGGGCCTCGCTGGCCGTCAAGTCCGGATATACGCTGCTGATTCTCTCGGATCGCGGCGTGGACAAGAACTACGCGCCCATTCCCAGCCTGCTCGCCCTCGCCGCGGTGCACAACCTGCTGGTGCGCGAAGAGACCCGCACCCAGGTTGCACTCATCATCGAGTCGGGTGAGCCCCGCGAAGTCATGCATTTTGCGCTGCTCATCGGATACGGCGCCAGCGCCATCAACCCCTACCTGGCTTTCGAAACCTTACAAGATCTCGCCTGGCGCGGCTTGCTGCCGGATGGCGTGGATGCCGAACAAGCGCAGAAACATCTCATCAAGGCAATCAACAAGGCGCTGCTCAAGACTTTCTCGAAAATGGGGATCTCGACCCTGCAGAGCTACCGCGGGGCTCAGGTTTTCGAAGCGATCGGCCTCAACAAAGATCTGGTAGAAGCCTATTTCTCGGGAACCACTTCGCGGCTGGAAGGAATCGGCCTGGATGTGCTGGCCCGCGAAGCGCAGATGAAGCACGAGCACGCCTTCCGGCCGGTAACGGAATTTGAAACCGAGCTTGCCGTCGGAGGCAGCTACCACTTCCGTGCCAACGGCGAATACCACCTGCTGAATCCGTTAACCATCAGCAAGCTGCAGCACGCCGTGCGGCAATCGAGCTTCAGGACTTTCCAGGAATACACCGACCTGATCGACGATCAGAGCCGCAACCTCGCCACCTTGCGCAGCCTGATGCAGATCAAGAAGGCGGAGAAGCCGGTTCCGATCGAAGAAGTCGAGCCCGCGAAAGAGATCGTGAAGCGCTTCACGACGGGCGCAATGTCATTCGGTTCGATCAGCAAGGAAGCGCACGAGACGCTGGCCATCGCCATGAACCGCATCGGAGGGAAATCGAACACGGGCGAGGGCGGGGAAGACGAGGAGAGGTTCAAGCCTGACCCGAACGGCGACCTGCGACGCAGTGCGGTGAAGCAGGTGGCGTCAGCGCGCTTTGGCGTGACGACCAACTATCTCGTGAATGCCGACGAATTGCAGATCAAAATGGCCCAGGGCGCCAAACCCGGCGAGGGTGGCCAGCTTCCCGGCCACAAGGTTGACGAGGTGATCGCGCGCATCCGGCATTCGATCCCCGGCGTCGGACTGATTTCGCCGCCACCCCACCACGATATCTATTCGATCGAGGACCTGGCCCAACTGATCTACGACCTGAAGAACGTCAACCCGCAAGCCCGCATCGCGGTCAAGTTGGTGGCAGAAGTGGGCGTCGGCACGGTCGCTGCGGGCGTGGCCAAGGCCCATGCCGATGTCGTGCTCATCAGCGGAGACAGCGGCGGCACCGGCGCTTCGCCGTTGAGTTCCATCAAGCATGCCGGCATTCCATGGGAACTGGGATTGGCGGAGACGCAGCAGGTCCTGTTGTTGAACGATCTACGCAGCCGCATCCGAGTGCAGACCGACGGCAAGCTTCAGACCGGGCGAGATGTCGTCATCGCCGCTTTACTCGGGGCCGAGGAATTCGGCTTTGCCACCACGCCGCTGATCGCGATGGGCTGCGTCATGATGCGCAAGTGCCATCTCAACACCTGCTCGGTCGGCATCGCCACCCAGGATCCCGCTCTGCGCAAGCACTTCCAGGGACAACCCGAGCACGTCATCAACTTCTTCTTCTTCATTGCCGAGCAGGTGCGGCAATACCTGGCGGAGATGGGTTTCCGCACGATCGATGAAATGGTCGGCCGCGTGGACATGCTCGATTTGCGCCCGGCGGTCGATCACTGGAAGGCGCGCGGCCTCGATTTGTCTGCGATCCTGTACAACCCTCCTGTGCCCGGACGCGTAGCGCGACACTGCGTGCACACGCAGGATCACGGATTGGACCCAGCTCTCGATCATCAGTTGATCAAGCAAGCGCAGCCGGCACTCGATAGCCGCACGCCCGTAGCGGTGACCCTCCCCATTCGCAATGTGCACCGCACGGTTGGTGCCATGCTGAGCGGCGAGATTGCCCGCCGCTACGGCGCCGAAGGTCTCCCGGACGACACCATCCAGGTCCATCTGACTGGTTCCGCCGGTCAAAGCTTCGGCGCATTTCTGGCTCGCGGAGTCACACTCACGCTGGAAGGCGATGCTAACGACTACACCGGCAAGGGGCTGTCGGGGGGAAAGCTGGTTGTTTTTCCGCCCAAGAACTCCAGGTTCGCCGCGGAGGAGAACATCCTGATCGGCAACGTCGTACTCTATGGCGCCACCAGCGGAGAAGCGTTCTTCAACGGAGTCGCCGGAGAGCGCTTCGCCGTGCGAAATTCGGGAGCCACCGCCGTAGTGGAAGGAGTCGGCGACCACGGTTGCGAATACATGACCAAGGGCCTGGTCGTCGTGCTCGGCGCCTGCGGCCGAAATTTCGCGGCGGGAATGAGCGGCGGAGTCGCTTACGTGTTCGACGAACGCTTTGACTTCGCTGAGAAACGATGCAACACGGCGTCGGTCGATCTCGAGCCGGTCATCGAATCCCCCGATGTCCAGATCGTGCATGACGTCGTCACGCGGCACTGGGAGTTGACCGGCAGCCGCCGCGCTCGCTGGATTCTCGACAACTGGTCTGAATCGCTGCCCCGCTTCATCAAGGTCTTCCCGCATGAATTCAAGCGAGTGCTGGGCGTGAGCCGTACGCGCGAGCTCTACATTCCGGGTCGGAGTCTGCCAGCGGTCGCGGTAGCGGAGCAGGTGCAGCATGGGTAAGACGGCCGGCTTCATGGAGCATGCGCGCGAGCTCCCCACTCGCCGTCCGGTTACGCAGCGCGTCAACGACTGGTTCGAGATCTATCAGGACTTCCCTGAAGACAAGCTGCGCAACCAGGGCGCGCGCTGCATGGATTGCGGCGTCCCCTTCTGCCACACCGGCTGCCCGGTGAATAACATCATTCCCGATTGGAACGATCTGGTCTATCGCGGGCGCTGGAAGGATGCGGTGCGTCGGCTGCACGCCACCAACAATTTTCCGGAATTCACCGGGCGGATCTGCCCCGCGCCCTGTGAAGCCGCCTGCGTTCTTGGCATCAACCAGCCGCCCGTAACCATCAAGCAGATTGAAAAGAGCATCATCGAGCGCGGATTCGAAGAAGGCTGGATCCGTCCGGAGCGGCCCAAGCACCGCACGGGGAAGAAAGTGGCGGTCATAGGTTCTGGCCCCGCCGGCCTCGCGGCGGCGCAGCAACTATGCCGGGCCGGCCACGCCGTCACCGTGTATGAGAAGGCCGACCGCATCGGCGGTTTACTGCGCTACGGTATCCCACAGTTCAAGTTGGAAAAGCGTATCCTCGACCGCCGCCTTGAGCAGATGGAGGCCGAAGGAGTGCAATTCGTTGCCAATGCTCACGTCGGCCAGAACATTCCGATCGGACACCTGCAACGCGACTTTAATGCGATCGTTCTCGCCGGTGGCTCCGAACAGCCCCGCGATTTGAAAGTGCCGGGCCGCGAACTGCGGGGCATCCACTTCGCCATGGAGTTTCTGCCGCAGCAGAACCGGCGCTGCCTCGGTGACGTGCTGGAGCCTCAGTCGGACATTCTGGCGACCGGTAAGCGGGTGGTGATCATCGGTGGTGGAGATACGGGCGCCGACTGTCTTGGCACATGCCATCGTCACATGGCGAAATCCGTGCGCCAGTTCGAGATCATGCCGCAGCCACCCGACGAACGCTCTCCCCAGACCCCGTGGCCACTCTGGCCGATGCAATTGCGTTCCGAAGGCGCGCATGAAGAGGGCGGCATTCGCGACTGGAGCATCGCCACGACGGCGTTCACCGGGGACGCGGCCGGCCATGTGAAACAACTGCACGCAGTCCGAGTTGGCCCTCCCCCCAAGTTCGAAACCATTCCCGGCACCGAATTCACCATGGATGCTGACCTGGTGCTGATTGCGATGGGCTTCCTCGGCCCCGTTCGGACCGGAATGATCGAGCAGTTGGGAGTCGCACTCGATGCGCGTGGCAATGTCGCCACCGATCGCAATTCCATGACCTCGGTGCCCGGCGTTTTCGCGGCCGGCGACATGCGCCGCGGCCAGTCTTTGGTCGTGTGGGCGATTTCGGAAGGCCGGATCGCCGCTGCCGGTGCTGATCGCTACCTGCGAGAGGGCCGGAGCAGCCAT
>Ga0326726_10001193_pt1 | contig 24209 bp, 24 predicted proteins | sample MHFenrmetagenome_2_FD_207603 | JGI IMG/M metagenome (GOLD analysis project Ga0326726, IMG submission 207603) | Lab enriched peat soil microbial communities from Michigan Hollow, Ithaca, NY, United States - MHF15MN | ecosystem: Environmental > Terrestrial > Soil > Wetlands > Peat | place: USA... | reverse complement strand
CGTGACGACGATCGATTCCTTGTCGCCGCGAGCCGCCTTCTCGATGATCGCCCGCGCGCGCACCTGCACGGTGCCGCGGCCCGTCTTGTAGGCGTCCTTGATGCCCTGCGCGCCGTGGATGAAGGCACCGGTGGGGAAGTCCGGCCCCGGCAGCTTCCTCATGAGCTGCCCGAGCGTCGCGTCGGGGTGTTTGATCAGCTCGATCGTGGCGTCGATGACCTCGGAGAGGTTGTGCGGCGGGATGTTGGTCGCCATGCCGACGGCGATGCCCGTCGAGCCGTTGACGAGCAGGTTCGGAAACTTCGCCGGCAGGACCATCGGCTCGACGAGCGAGCCGTCGTAGTTGGGCGTCCAGTCCACCGTCTCCTTGTCGATGTCCTCGCCGAGCAGCTCCGCCGAGAGGCGCGTCAGTCGGACCTCGGTGTAGCGCATGGCCGCAGCGTTGTCGCCGTCGACCGAGCCGAAGTTGCCCTGGCCGTCCACGAGCGGGTAGCGCAGCGAGAAGTCCTGCGCCATGCGGACGACCGAATCGTACACGGCGCTCTCGCCGTGGGGGTGGTATTTGCCGAGGACGTCTCCAACGATGCGCGCGGACTTGCGATACGGCTTGTTGTGCAGGTTGCCCTGCTCCCACATGCCGTAGAGACAGCGGCGGTGGACCGGCTTCAGCCCGTCGCGCACGTCCGGCAGCGCCCGCCCGATGATGACGGACATGGCGTAGTCGAGGTACGACCGGCGGACCTCGTCCTCGATCGTGACCGGAATCTTCTCGTCGGGGGTCAGAAGGTTGGTCGTCATCGTTTCACACCGTCATTCCGCGGGCTCATCACTCCGTCATTTCGAAGATTCATCACTCGCCATTCCCGAGACGCATCAAGCCGTCATTCCGAGGGCCACCGGCCCGGGGAATCCCCGGCTTGCAAGGCCGGGATCCCTCGCTGGCGCTCGGGATGACGTTCATGACTCGCCGGCGCCGGCTTCGCCCGGGTTTCGATCAAATATCCAAATTCCTCACGTTCAAGGCGTTCTGCTCGATGAACTCCCGCCGCGGCTCGACGGCGTCGCCCATCAGGATCGAGAAGACCTCGTTGGCCTCGACAGCGTCCTCGACGGCGACCTGCAGCAGGCGCCGCGTTTCGGGGTTCATCGTCGTGTCCCAGAGCTGCTCGGGGTTCATCTCTCCGAGGCCCTTGTAGCGGTTGATCACGAGACCCTTCTTGGCCGACTCGTAGATCGCGTCGACGACGGCCGCGAGCGTCTCGTGCTTCTCGGTCTCCTCGCCGCGCGTCACGGTGTACGGGCCGTCCAGGAATCCGCCGATCGACTTCGCGGTCTCCTTGATGCGGCGGAATTCGAACGCCGAAACGAAGTCGGCGTCGATCCGGGCCGACCGCGGCACGCCGTTGACCTTGCGCGTGATCTCGAGCGCCCAGCCCGAGTGCTCCTCGTCGGCCACGACCTCCGCCTTCTCGACGCCGAACGCCCGGACCATCTTGGCGAGGGCCTCGAGCTTCTTCTGGTCCGAGAATTCGGCCTTGGACGTCATGCCCCGGTCGAGCAGCGCCCGCACCAGGGCCTCGGGGATCCCGCGGTGCCCGAGCTTGCCGACGTGCGTCCGATATTCCTCCATCTTCTCGAGCAAGCCCGCGAGCTTCGTTCCCGAAACGCTCGTGCCCGACATCTCCGAGGCGAGCGTGCGGTCCTCTCCGAGCCGGCCGAGGAGGAACCGGGACATCTCCTTCTCGTCCTTCAGGTACGTCTCCTTCTTGCCCTCGGCGACCTTGTAGAGCGGCGGCTGCGCGATGTAGAGAAATCCCTTGTCGATGATCGCGGCCATGTGGCGAAAGAAGAAGGTCAGCAGCAGCGTGCGGATGTGCGATCCGTCCACGTCGGCGTCGGTCATGATGACGATCTTGTGGTACCGGATCTTCTCGGCGTCGAAGTCGGTGGAGATGCCGGCGCCCAGGGCAGTGATGAGCGTGCGGATCTCCGCGGAGGCGAGCATCTTGTCCAGGCGCGCCTTCTCGACGTTCAGGATCTTGCCGCGCAGGGGCAGGATGGCCTGGGAACGACGGTCGCGGCCCATCTTGGCGGAGCCGCCGGCCGAGTCGCCCTCGACGATGAAGAGCTCGGAGAAGGCCGGGTCTTTTTCCTGACAGTCGGCGAGCTTGCCGGGCAGCGCCCCGGAGTCGAGGGCGCCTTTCCGGCGCACGAGCTCGCGGGCCTTGCGGGCGGCCTCGCGGGCCCGCGCGGACTCGACGATCTTCTCGACGATCTTCTTGCCGACACGGGGGTTTTCCTCGAGAAACGAGCCGAGCTTGTCGTAGACGACCTGCTGCACCCACGTCTTGACCTCGGAGGAAACGAGCTTGTCCTTGGTCTGCGAGGAGAACTTGGGGTCGCGGACCTTGACGTTGATGACGGCGGTCAGCCCCTCGCGGCAGTCGTCGCCCGAAAGCGTCGTCTCCTTCAGGGCCTTGGTGAGGCCGTTCTGCTCGGCGTATTTCTGGACGGCGCGCGTCAGCGCGGTCTTGAACCCCTCGACGTGCGTGCCGCCGTCGCGGTTGTTGATCGTGTTGGTGAACGCGAAGAGAGTCTCGGCGTAGCCCTCGTTCCACTGGAGCGCGACCTCGACCCGTTCCTTGTCGGCGTCGCGTTTCGGGTCGCCCGTGCCGCCCTTGACGTCCTGGAAGAAGATCACCTTGTCGTGGATCGGCTGCTTCGTCTTGTTCAGGTGCTCGACGAAGGTCCGGATTCCACCCTCGTAGGCGAAGTCGTGCTTCTTGTCGGTCCGCTCGTCGTGGATCGAGATCTTGACGCCCGGATTGAGGAACGAGAGCTCCCGCAGACGCTGCGACAGGCTGTCGAAGTGGAACACGGTGACGGAAAAGATCTCCGGATCGGGCCAGAACGTGACCTTCGTCCCGGTCTTCTTCGTGGTCCCGACCGCCTTGATCGGCGCGACCGGCCGGCCCCGCTCGTAGGCCTGCTGCCAGACCTTGCCTTCGCGCAGGACCTCGACCTCGAGCCGCTTCGAGAGCGCGTTGACGACCGACACGCCGACGCCATGGAGACCGCCCGAGACCTTGTACGAGTTGTCGTCGAACTTTCCGCCCGAGTGCAGGTCCGTCATGATGATCTCGAGCGTCTCGCGCTTGTGCTCCTTGTGCATTCCGACCGGAATGCCGCGGCCGTTGTCCTCGACCGTGACGGAGTTGTCGGCGTGGATCGTGACGCCGCAGAAGTCGGCGTGGCCGACCTGGGCCTCGTCGATCGCGTTGTCCACGAGCTCGAAGACCATGTGGTGCAGGCCCGAGAGGTCGTCGGTGTCCCCGATGTACATGCCGGGGCGCTTGCGGACGGCCTCGAGCCCCTTGAGGAGCTTGATGGAGTCGGTGGTGTAGGCGGTGCTCATCGAACTCCCGTCGCTCCGGAGACGGCGCGGAGGGTCCGCGGCGCCGAAACGCTTCCGTTGCGTACTTCCACGACGGCGGCCACGCGCGCGGCCCACCGCGCCGGAGACGCCGCCGTCGTCAACAGCACCGCCGCGTCGCGCGGCAGCGCCTCGAAGAACTCCTCGGCCGAGGCTTCCGAGAGGCCGGCGTCGAAGTCGTCGGCACCGAAGAGCGGCGGCTCGCCCGCCGCGGCCGCGACCGACCTCCACTCCGCCAGGCGCGCGAGCGCAACCGTCCGCGCGATCTCCCCGGACGAGGCCTCCGCGGCCAGGACGCGCCCGCGACGTGTCCAGGAGAGATCGTCGCGGTGCGGGCCGGCGAGCGAATATCCGCGGCGCCGCTCGAGAGCCGAAAGCCTCTGGCAGGCCGCCCGGATGTCGTCGGGGGAGTCCGACCCGCCGGTGTAGGAAACCCGGATGTCCGAGAAATCGCCCCCGGCGCGGGCCGCGAGCTCGCGGAACTCGAGCTCCCAGGCTGCGAGCGCGCGGCGGCGGTGGCGGCGAACGGCGGCGCCCGCGACCGACAGCTCCTCGGTCCACGCCGCGAGCTCGTCGTCCGAGCCCGTCGCGCGGGTCGCCTTCCAGCGCGCGAGCAGCGCGTTGCGCTCGCGCAGGGCCGCCGCATAGCGCACGAGATCGTCCCCCGCCGCGGGACGCATTCCCACGACGAGCCGATCGAGGAAACGGCGCCGGGCGGCGGGAGCCGCGGTCACGAGGTCACGGTGCTCCGGCGCGAGGAAGACCGCCGGGGCGATTTCCGAGATCTCACGGAAACCCGCCGTCTTACCCGAGCGGGTGAAGGCGCGGCCTCCTTCGCGGGACCACGTCACACCGATGCGCTCGGATCCCCGGCGGCCCGAGACGACGGCTTCGATCGAAAACCGCTCGCCGCCGTTTGCCATTTCGGCGAGCGCGGCGCCGCGGAAGGACCGCTGGCCGCACAGGAGCGCGACGGCCTCGAGGAGGTTCGTCTTGCCCTGCGCGTTCTCTCCCGCGACGAGCGTGACTCCGGCGCCGAAGGAAACCGGGTCGGGGGAGAGGTTGCGGAAGCCGTGGCTGGCGAGTTCGAAGAGCTGCAATCGGTTCCTTCGGGTCAGAGGCGCATCGGCATGACGACGTACGTGTAGCGCGAGGCGCCCTCGATGCCGCCCTCCGGCTGACACAGGCACTGAGTGTTCTCGTCCTTCAACTCGAGGCGGACGTTTGCGGATTCGGCTTCCTCGAAAAAATCGAGGAGGTACTGGGCGTTCAATCCGATCGACAGCGGCTCTCCCTCGAATGCGACGTCGAGCGTCTCGGTGCCCTCGCCGAGCTCCTGGCTCGCCGACGCGATCGTCAGGAGGCCCTTCTCGAAGGAAAGTTTCACGCCGCGCGACCGCTCCGAGGAGAAAAGCGCGACGCGGCGAATGGCGGCCTGGCAGATCGATGCCGGCACCGTGGCCACCCGGTCGTTGGACTTCGAAAGGATTTTTTCGTAGTCGGGAAAGTTCACGTCGAGAAGCCGGGCAATCAGCTGCCGGTTTCCGACGGTGAAGAGCAAGTGGTTCTCGGAGTGCCGGATCTCCACCCGGGCATCCGCCCCGCCGTCCATCTTCAGAATTTCCGCCAGGGCCTTCTTCGGGATGAGGACGTTCGGAAGGGTCGCCTTGGGGTCCTCTTTTGGGAAATCGATCAGGGCAAGGCGGTGCCCGTCGGTCGCGACGAGCTCGAACTCCTTGCCTTTATCCTTCAGGAGAGCCCCCATGAGCTGGAATCGGGTTTCCTCGGCTGAAACTGCGTATAAAACCTTACGGGTCAGTCTTTTCCATAATGCCAGAGGGAACGAGACCCCCTTCTTGGCTTCGATCTTTGGAACCGTCGGAAAGTCCTCCGACGGTTGGGCCACCAGCCGGAAGCTCGACCTCTGGCAGGTCACCCCCAGATAGTGGTTCTCCATGAGCTTCAGGGCAACCTCGGCCTCCGGCAGGTTGCGGATGAGGTCGAAAAGTTTGCGCGCCGGAACGGTCACACTGCCCGGTTTCTTGACCGTCGCCTCAGCCTGGGAGAGCAGCGTCAGGTCGAGATCCGTCGAGGTGAAGCTCAGGTGTCCGTCGGAAGCGCGAAGCAGGATGTTGGAGAGGATCGGAATCGTGTTCTTCCTCTCGACGACTCCCTGCATGAGCGTGAGCTCATTCAAAAAGTCGCCCCGCTTGACGGTCAATTCCATGGGAGTTCACTACCTCCGAACTGGAGAAAAAGTCTATCACACTTAGCCGCAATTGTAGGCGCGTTCAAAATTTCACGACATCGAAAAAAGCCAATAAAAATGGGCTCAAAATGTGTGTCGCTCCTGCGGATCTCCGGAGTGGTTCTCCACAGCAGAGTGACTTTCGGGCAGGGGCTCTCGGGGTGCGGAAAATGGGTTCGCGGATAAGTCGCGGCGCGATGCGCGCGCTACCGGTACGGCAGAAGAAATCCGTCCACGACCCTGCGGAAATCGGGATCGTCCTCGAGCATCCGGGCGATCTTCTCGACCGAATGCATGACGGTCGAGTGGTGCTTGTCGTTGAAGAGCCGTCCGATTTCCGGGTAGGAGAGCTCGGTCAGTTTACGGCAGAGGTACATCGCCACCTGGCGGGGGAAGGCCACGGGCTTGGCGTTGGATTTCGCCTTCATGTCGGAGACCCGGAGGCCGTAGTGGGTCGCCACGGCTTTTAATATTTCGGACGGAACGGCCCTCTGCTCCTCGTTGCCGACGATGTCCCGGAGGGTCTCCCGGGCAAGCTCCACCGAAAGGGGCTTTCCGGTCAGCGAGGAGAAGGCCAGGACGCGGTTCAGGCGCCCCTCGAGCTCCCGGACGTTGGATTTCACGGTCCCCGCGATGAAGAGAGCGACGTCGTTGGGCACGTCCGCCTTCTCGGCCGACGCCTTCTTGCGAATGATCGCGACCTTCATCTCGAGATCCGGCGGCTGGATGTCGGCGATCAGGCCCCATTCGAATCGGGACCGCAGCCGCTCCTCGAGGGTCGGGATTTCCTTGGGCAGGGCGTCCGAGGTGACGACGATCTGTTTCTGCGCGTCGTGCAGGGCGTTGAAGGTATGGAAAAACTCCTCCTGGGTCGAATCCTTGCCGGCGATGAACTGGACGTCGTCCATCAGCAGCACGTCGAGCTCGCGGTAGCGGCGCTTGAATTCGTGCATACGCTCGAAGCGCAGCGCGTTGATGAGGTCGTTCAGGAATCGCTCGGCCGAGAGGTACAGAACGCGCGCGTCGGGATTGCGCCGCAGGATTTCCTGGGCGATCGCGTGCATCAGGTGGGTCTTTCCGAGACCGACGCCCCCGTAGAGAAAGAGCGGATTGTACGAGCGCGACGGTGACTCCGCGACGGCTCGCGCCGCCGCGTGGGCGAACTGGTTCGAGCTGCCGACGACGAAGTTCTCGAACGTGAAGCGCGGATTGCTGGCGCTGACCCGACCCGGCTGTGACTGAGCCGTCGCGGCGGCCGCGGCGGCTTCCGCGGCGTCGGACCCGATCGATTCGAAGCGGATCGTGAGCTCCGGATACCCGACTCCGGCCGCCTCGCGCGCGAGAAGGTCCCCGTGGCGCGACTCGATCCAGTCGGCGAAGACCCTCGAAGGGACCGAGATCGTCAGGACGCCCGCGCCCGCAGTCGGGTCAAAGCCCACCTGCCTGGTCGGACCGAACCAGGTCTTGAGCTCCTTCGGATCGAGTTTCCCCTCGATTTGCTTGAGGATGGAGGCCCAGATGTCGGTCATTGTTCGAGGCCGGATTTCCACAAGTTTTCCACAGCTGTGGAAGCGCCTGTGGGCGCCCGGGGGGCGGGAGTATACGCGAGCCGTCAGCTCTCAGCTACACGAAGGTTTCAGCCCTCAGCCATCGGCTCTCGGACACATACGAGCGTCTCTCCGGCCGGCCTCGGGTTCCGGCTGCGGGCTGACAGCTGAGCTGATGGCTTAATCGCTTGACTTCATCGCCTCCCGCACCTAGGATTCCCGCTCTTTATGAAGCGCACCTACCAGCCCAACAATCGGCGCCGCAAGCGCACGCACGGCTTCCTGGTCCGGATGGCCTCGCGGTCGGGCCGCGCCGTGATCTCGGCTCGCCGCCGCAAAGGGCGCAAAAAGCTCACGGTGTGAACTCGGGCCCGGCCGTCTCCGAGGGTTTCTCCCGGGACGACCGCCTCCGCAAACGCAGGGAATTCGAAGAGTGCTACGCCTCCGGGGTGCGCGTTTCCGGACGACACATCCAGGTCTTCCTGCTCGGGGCCGCCGGTCCGTCGGCGCGCACGCGCCTCGGCATCTCGGTGCCCCGCCGCGTGGGCCGCGCGGTCACTCGCAATCGGGTCAGACGACGGCTGCGGGAGATCTTTCGGCGCACGCGGGCACTCTTCGGCCCGGCGACGGTCTCGGTCGTCGTCAACGCCCGCCCTTCGGCGGCGGGCGCGACGTTCCAGGACCTTTCGGCGGACTACGCAGCCGCAATCGGGCGCGCGTTGTCGCGGTTGCCCCGGCCATGACGGTCGGCACTCGGCTGTCGGTCGCGGTTCTCGACTTCTACAAGCGATTCCTCTCGCCGCTTCTGCCGCGGGCGTGCCGCTTCGAGCCGACCTGCTCCGTGTACGCGCGCGAGGCGATCGCGCGGTACGGCCTCTGGCGCGGCGCGGGGCTGGCGCTTTACCGCCTCCTGCGCTGCAACCCGTTTCACCGCGGCGGCCTGGACCCGGTGCCCTAGATGGAAAAGCGTCTTCTGGTCGCCGCGGCCCTCTCTCTCGCGGTGCTCCTCCTGTGGGAGTGGGTCGGGCCCAAGCCGCCAAAGCGGCTGCCCCCGATCGTCGTGCCGACGCCCGCCGCGGCAACCGCTCCGCCAGGCCCGGCCTCAGACGTCGCGCCGGCGGAGTCGGCGCCCCCGGCGTCGCTTGCTCCCGCCACCGCTCTCCCGCCCCCGGCCAGCGCCGAGACCGAGGCGCTCACGACGATCTCGAACTCGGTCTTCAAGGCGACGTTTTCGAACAGGGGAGCGGTCTTGACGTCGTTCGTCCTGACGGGCCACTTCGACGAGCAGAAGCGCCCGCTCGAGCTCGTGCGCAACCTGCCCCCCGAGCTTCCTCGGCCGCTCGGCCTCGACTTCGGCGCCGACGCGGCCACGACGAAGAAGATCGCGGGCGCGCTCTTCGTCGTCGAGCGCGAGTCAGACCAGGTGTTGCGCTTTCGCTACGCCGACGCGAGCATCGCGGTGGTCAAGGAAATCCGCATCGGCAAGGACTACCTGTTTCACGTCGGGGTCAACGTCACGGGACCGGCCTACGGCGTTCTGGTGGGCCCCGGCCTGCGCAACCCGACGGAGGCCGAGCGAGGCTCGCGGTACGTGATGCCGGCCTCCGCGGTCGTTGCGACGGCCGACGGCATGAAGCTCGTGCGCGCCGAAAAGGCGTCCGACAAGGACACGTGGGCCGTGGCGGCAAACGCTTTCGCCGGGATCGAGGACAACTACTTTCTCGAGGCCCTCGTCCCGCTCGGGGCGTCCACGGCGCGCGTTCTGTCGTTCGCCCTGCCACAGCCCCAGGGCAAACCCGCGCTCGAGATCGCAACGGCGCTGACCGCACAGGGCGCCTTCGAGGGCTGGGCTTACTTCGGCCCGAAGGACGTGTCGATCCTGAAGGCGGCCGGGTTCGGGCTCGAGCACACGGTGGATTTCGGCTGGTACAAGATCGTCGCCCGGCCGCTGCTGTGGCTGCTGAAGAAAACGCAGGCCTACGTGGGCAACTGGGGCATCGCCATCCTCGTCGTCACGTTCCTGCTCCGGCTCCTGCTTTTCCCGCTGACGGCCAAGAGCTACATCTCGATGAAGAAGATGCAGAAGCTCACGCCGAAGATGAACGCGATCCGCGACAAGTACAAGAAGGCCAAGTCCGACCCGCAACAGCGGCAGAAGATGAACACCGAGCTGATGCAGCTCTACCAGTCGGAGGGCGCCAACCCGATGAGCGGCTGCCTGCCGATGATCCTGCAGCTGCCGATCCTCGTCGCCTTCTACAACGTGCTGTCCAAGTCGATCGAGTTGCGGCACGCACCGTTCTACCTGTGGGTCAAGGACCTCTCGGCCATCGACTCGACCTACGTGCTGGTCATCCTGATGATCATTTCGATGTACGTGCAGCAGGCGATGACGCCGTCCACGATGGACCCGGCGCAGAAGAAGATTTTCATGTTCATGCCGCTCTTCATGGGCATCTTCTTCAAGGACATGCCGGCGGGACTGGTCCTGTACTGGCTGTTTTCCAACCTGCTGACGATCGTGCAGCAGCTCGTGATGAACCGGATCGTGAAGGAGGACGACCCCTCGCCGCCCGGCAAGAGCGCCAGGGCGCTCAAGCAGGCGCGGGCCGAGGGTCGATAAGAACCCATGAGATACGAAGCGAAGACCGAGCAGGAGGCCGTCGAGAGCGCCGCCAGAGCGCTCGGCAAGCCCGCCGCCGAGCTCAAGTACACGGTGATCCGCGACGAGAAGGCCTTCTGGGGCGGCCGGGTCGTCGAGATCGAGGTGGAGGAAGCCGGAGGCGGGAGGCCGGAGGCCGGGGCTCGTCGCGAGGAGTTCGAGGCGCCGTTTGCCGCGCCGGAGGCTCCCGTCGCGGCCGCGCCGGCGGCTCCTGCGGCTCCTCAGGCCACCGAAGCCGACGCCGTGGCGGCCGTCGAATCGACCCTCACGGAACTGCTCTCGGCCGCCGGTCTGCTCGTCGAGACGCGGCGCCGCGAGGTCAACGGCGACGAGATGCTCTTCGAGCTCTTCGGCGACGACGTCGAGCCTCTCCTCGCGAACAAGGGCGAGGGGCTGACGGGACTCGAGGTCCTCGTCGGTCGCATCGCCTCCAAGCGCGTCGGCCGCCCGGTGCACCCGCGGCTGGATGCCGAGGGCTTCCGGGCCCACCGCAAGGAGGCCCTCGAGGAGCTCGCCAACACGTCCGCCGAGGAAGTCCGCCGGACCCGCCGTCCGACGCTCCTGCCGCCGCTCGCTCCGTGGGAGCGGCGCCTCGTGCACCTCGCGCTCTCGGAGGACCCGGAGCTGGAAACCGAGAGCGAGGGAGACGGATTCTTGAAGCGCGTCGAGGTCCGGCTGAAACGATAGCTCTCCGTCGTGAGCCGCAGGCCGGTCGCGTCAGCCGCCCTTCGGCTCGCGGCGGATGGCTGACGTGAGATGCGCAGCTCCCACTCGTTTCTCGACACGATCGTCGCGCTCGCGACGCCAGCCGGCCGCTCGGCCCTTGCGGTCGTGCGGCTGTCGGGGCCGGACTGTCCGCGAATCCTCGCGGTCCTCGCCCCGGGGCTCGTCGCGCCGCTGCCCGAGCGCCGGCCTCTTCTGACACTCGTCCGGGAGCGGGATGGCGAGCCGCTCGACGAGGCCGTCGTGACGTTCCTGCCGGCAGCGTCCTCGCCGACGGGCGAAGACGTGGCCGAAATCTCGATGCACGGAAGCCCGGTTGCCGTCGAGCGCCTGCTCGCGGCGGCGGTCGAGGCCGGCGCGCGTCCGGCGCGTGCGGGGGAGTTCACGGAGCGCGCCTTCCGCTCGGGCAAGCTCGATCTCGTGCGGGCCGAAGCGGTGCGGGACCTGATCGACGCGCGGACTCCGGCGGCGGCCCTCGCCTCGGCCCGGCGTCTGGCCGGCGGCCTGACCCGGCGCGTCGAGCGCGTTCGGGAGGACTTGCTCATCGCGTCGGCGGGGATCGCCGGGGCGATCGACTTTTCCGAGGACGTCGGCGAGAGCGTCGACCCCGAGGTCTGCGTGCGCCTGGCGTCGGCCCTGTCCGAGCTCGACCGGCTGGCCGCGACGGCCGGGACCGGCCGCCTGCTCGCCCACGGCTGCCGTGTCGCGATCCTCGGCCGGCCCAACGCCGGCAAGTCCACGCTCTTCAACGCGCTGCTCGGCCGGGAACGCGCGATCGTGACGCACGTTCCCGGGACGACGCGCGATACGCTGGAGGCGGAGCTCGACCTCGGCGGCGTGCCCGTGACGCTCGTGGACACCGCGGGCCTGCGGCCCACGCGGGACCTCGTCGAAGCCCTCGGGGTCGGGCGCGCGCGAGAGGAAGGCCAACGGGCGGACGCCGTGCTGTACGTCTTCGACGTGTCGGCGGGTCTGACCGCCGAGGACGAAGAGGCGCTTGCGATCGCCAAAGATCGTCCGCGGATTCTCGTTGCGAACAAGGCGGACGTCCTGGAACGCGACGCGGCGCTTCCCGCCGGCGCGGCGCTCGTCTGCGGTCTCTCGCCGGAGGCGGGCCCGTCGTTGCGCGCGCTTCTCTCGAAGACACTCGCAGAGGGCGTCGCGACGGACGCGAGCTCGGAGGTGCTCGGCTGCCTGCGACAGGCCGATCTCGTCAGGCGCGCGCGCGCGGCGACCGCCGACACGCTCGAGGCCCTCGCCGGCGCGACCTCTCCCGAGTATGCCGCCACGCACTGCCACGCCGCGCTCGACGCGCTGGCGGATCTGGTGGGAGAGACGACGTCGGAGGACGTGCTGGCGCGGCTGTTTTCGACGTTTTGTATCGGAAAATAGCCGGGAGGGCGTGGATGCGGGATGCGGGATGCGGGACCTCGAGATGACGTACGACGTTCTCGTCATCGGCGGAGGCCACGCCGGGCTCGAGGCGGCGCACGCGGCGACGCGCATGGGACGCCGCACGGCGCTTCTCACGGGCGCTCTCGGCGCCATCGGGCGCATGCCCTGCAATCCCGCCATCGGCGGCCTCGCCAAGGGCCAGCTGGTGCGCGAGGTCGATGCCCTCGGCGGCCTCATGGGCGAGCTCGCCGATGCCGCCGGAATCCAGTTTCGCATCCTGAACCGCTCCCGCGGTCCCGCCGTATGGGGGCCGCGAGCGCAGTGCGACCGCGCGCTCTACGGGCGCCTGGCCCGCGAGCGGCTCGCGCGCACCGAAGGCCTCGCGCTCTTCGAGGGCATGGCCGAGACGCTCATCGAAGAGAACGGGCGGATCGCGGGCGTCGTGACGGGGGCGGGAGAGCGGATCGGCGCGCGCGCCGTCGTCGTCACGGCGGGCACGTTCCTGAATGGCCTCATGCACACGGGCCCGAAGCGGACCGAGGGCGGCCGCGTCGGGGAAGCCGCGTCCAGAGGGCTCTCGGCCGCTCTCGCGGCGGCGGGCTTGAAGCTCGGCCGTTTCAAGACCGGCACGCCGCCAAGGCTTCACCGGGACACGATCGACTACGCGGCCTGCGCTCGACAGGACGGCGACGATCCGCCCGTGCCTTTCTCCTTCCGCACGACCCGGATGCCCGAGCGCCAGGCGCCGTGCTGGCTGACCTCGACCAACCCGCGCGTCCACGCGCTCATCCGCGAAAACCTCCACAGGAGCCCGATGTACTCGGGACAGATCCAGGGCATCGGCCCGCGATACTGCCCGTCCGTCGAGGACAAGATCGTGCGCTTTGCCGACAAGGCGAGCCACACGCTCTTCCTCGAACCCGACGGCTGGGACTCGGAAGAGATCTACGTCAACGGGCTCTCGACCTCGTTGCCCGAGGACGTGCAGCGAGCAATCCTCGCCGGGATCCCCGCCCTTTCGGCGGCACGAATGATTCGGCCGGGCTATGCCGTCGAGTACGACTTCGTCTTTCCCGACCAGCTCGGGCTGACACTCGAGGCGCTCGAGGTGCCCGGCCTCTTTCTCGCCGGCCAGGTGAACGGCACGTCGGGCTACGAGGAGGCCGCGGCGCAGGGCATTCTCGCGGGAATCAACGCGGCCCTCTCGGTGGCCGGGCAACCGCCCTTCGTGCTCGATCGCTCGGAAGCGTACGCGGCCGTCCTCGTCGACGACCTGACCAAGAAGGGGCTGGACGAGCCGTACCGGCTCTTCACGTCACGGGCCGAGTACCGGCTGCTTCTCGGTGTCGACACCGTCCTGCCGCGTCTGCTGCCGCATGGCCGTCGGCTGGGGTTGATCTCGGACTCGGAATACTCCGCGGCGCTTCGGAGCGAGGAGAGACTCAGGAATGCCGAGAAGGGCCTGCGCGAGCGAACCTTCACACCAAACCTCGCCACGCGCGAGATCTTTCGCGAGAGACTCGGGTTCGAGCCAGAGACGCCGGTGAGCGCATTTAAACTACTGCAAAGAAAAGACTTATCTATCGACCGGCTCGGTCTCGTGGAACCCGGGCTCTTCGCTGGCCTCAATCGCGAGGAGCGCAGCATTCTCGAGACTCGGGTGCGATACGAGGGCTACATCCTGCGCGAGCGCGAGAGGATCGAGAGACTCAAGCCCTTCGAGTCGAGACCGATCCCCGAGGGTTTCCAGTATTCGGGGCTCGGCCTTTCCGTCGAGGTCGTCGAGCAATGTTCGCGGCGCAGACCGCGGACTGTCGGGGAAGCCGCGCGCATCCCTGGCGTGACTCCCGTGGCGGTCGCGATAATCTCCGCCCATGTCGCGCGCGGTGGCGAATCCCCTGCCTCCTGAGCGCTTCGAAGAGATCCTCAGGCGCCGAGCTCCCCTCCTTCGTGTCGAGGCCGATCTCCTCGCCCGCGCCGATGCCCTTGCGAACTACTTGTCCGAGCTCGACCTCTGGAGACGGCGCGTCAACCTGACCGGGAATCTGAGCGCCGAGGAGCTGGCCGACCATGTTCTCGAATCCCTGGTTGGATCGAGCCTAATTCCTCATGGAGAACGAGTTGTCGATATCGGCTCGGGCGCTGGCTTTCCGGGCCTGCCTCTGGCCGTTGCGCGACCCGACCTGAAGGTCACGCTGGTTGAACCCCGCGGCAAGCGAGCGGCCTTTTTGCGGCATATCGCGAGGCATCTCGCCCTCTCGAAGGTGGACGTTCTCGCGACTCGGATCGAGGAAGTCGGCGGGCAGACTTTTGGATCCGCAACGACCCGGGCGGTCGGGAACTTCGCGTCGTGGATTGGCGATGCAGCGTTCCTCGTGCCCGGCGGGACGCTTCTCGCGTGGACCACCCGCCCGGAGGAAATCGCCTCCGAGTTGCCCGGCCTGGACTTCGAGAAGGCGGTCTCGATTCCCGGATCGAACAGCAGGCAGATAGCGGTGTTCCGCAGGCAGGGCCGCCGATAGCCGGGCGCGAATGTTCCACGTGGAACATCGCGGTCGATTTCAGTTTGCGGCCCCCTGATTCCCGACCATAATCGCCTTCCTCATGGCCCGCATCATCGCCATCGCCAACCAGAAAGGCGGCGTCGGAAAGACCACGACCGCCATCAATCTTGCCGCGGCGATGGCGGCCTACGACCAGAAGGTTCTCCTGATCGACCTCGATCCCCAGGCCAACGCGACTTCGGGAATGGGTTTTTCGAAACGGGAGGAGACGGGCACCGTTTACGCCGCCCTGCTCTCGGGCGAGGCGGCCCCGACCGTTCGGGAAACCGCCTTTCCGAATCTCTGGATGGTGCCCTCGGGGCGTGACCTGGTCGGCGCCGAGATCGAGCTGGTCAATCATCCCGACCGGGAGACGCGGCTTCGATTTGCACTCGGGGCCGTTCGCGGCAGCTACGACTACGTCCTCATCGACTGCCCTCCTTCGCTCTCTCTGCTGACGGTCAATGCCCTGACGGCGGCCGATTCCGTACTGGTGCCCATCCAGACCGAGTATTTCGCGCTGGAGGGACTGACGGAGCTCCTCGAGACGATCGAACGGGTCCGCGACTCGTTCAATCCGCTTCTGTCGATGGAGGGAATCGTTCTCACGATGTTCGACGAGCGGACGAATCTCTCCCGCCAGGTCGTGGACGACATCCGGCAACACTTCGGGGACAGGGTCTTTCAGACGGTCATCCCGAGAAACGTTCGGCTGGGCGAAGCTCCCTCTTTTGGAAAGCCGGTCCTGGCTTACGACATCAAGTCGAAGGGCGCCGAGGCGTACCTCGCGCTCGGGCGCGAGTTCCTCAAGCGACGGAGGGCCAAATGAACACCCGAAAGCCGGCGCTGGGCCGGGGTCTTTCCGCCCTGCTCCCGGGCAAAGACGATGTTCCACGTGGAACACACCCGAGGGATGTCGAAATCGCCCGGCTCACGCCGTCGCGCTTCCAACCGAGACGAGACTTCTCGGAGACGACCCTGGCGGAGCTTGCGAAGTCGATTCGGGAGCTCGGCATCGTCCAGCCGATCGTGGTGGTGGCTCGCGGCGAGAAGTTCGAGATCGTGGCTGGGGAGAGACGGTGGCGCGCGGCGGCGATCGCAGGTCTGGAGAGGGTCCCCATCACCGTGCGCGAGAGGAGCTCTGACCGGGACCTTCTCGAGGCGGCGCTCGTGGAGAACCTTCAGCGAGAGGACCTGAACGTTCTCGAGGCCGCCGAGGCCTATGCGCGGCTACGCGAGGAGTTCGAGCTCACCCAGGAGAAGATCGCCGAACGGGTCGGCAAGGATCGGGCGACAGTTGCTAACACATTGAGAATACTGAAGTTATCGTCTCCAGTCCGCGAGAAGATTCGTGCCGGGGCGCTCACGGCGGGGCACGCGCGGGCGCTCGTTGCGCTGGCGTCGACGGACGACCAGGAACAACTCGCCGAGGAGATCGTGCGGCGGGCGCTCTCCGTCCGCCAGACCGAGAAGCGGGTTGCACGGCTGGCCGCGGGCGACAGGGTCACGACCGAGCACCGTCGCGATCCCTTTACGCGTGACGCCGAGGAAAAGCTCTCGCGGCGGCTGCAGGCAAAGGTGAAGATCGTGCGCCGACGCAGGGGCGGGAAGATCGAGATCGCGTTCGGGTCGGAGGAAGAGCTGATCGGGTTATACGAGAGGTTGGCAAAACCCTGAGAGTCGAGAACGGAGAGTCGAGGGCTGAGGGTCGAGGCGTTCCCGGAACGGGCCCTCGAGTCTCAACCCTGAACCCTCAACATTCCGGAGGTGATCCATGAAGACGCGCGGCGACGGCGCAACGTTGAACGGCTTTCTCGACAAGGGGAGCCACCTGAAGGGCGAGCTCACTTTCGAGGAGACCTTCCGCATCGACGGGAAGTTCGAAGGGAAGATCCCCTCGGGCAGCGAGCTCATCCTGGGCGACTCGGCGGAGGTCGACGCGGAAATCCGCGTCGAGCGCCTCTCCATAAACGGGGCGCTGAAAGGCTCCGTGCACGCGAGCGAGCGAATCGAGATCCACCCGCGCGCGCGCGTCACGGCCGAGCTCCACACGCCGGTCCTCCAGATCGAGGAGGGCGCCTTTTTCCAGGGCTCCTGCACGATGAGCTCCGACAATGCGCCGAAGCTCGTGGAACTCCCGGCGCCTCAGTCTCGTAAATGATTGATAGAGATACACTTATTGGTATTTTCCAGAGGACGAACACGCCTCCGCTCGTTCATCTCGACTCCGAACTCCTGACTGTGCTATTGATCCGCGGTTTCGTTTCTCGCAAAGGCTCTGCATGATCGAGTTACCCAACGTCTCGACTCTCTATGTGTTTCTTGCCTTCGGGATCTCCTACTGGATCCTGAAGAAATACCTCTTTGTCCCTCTCTCGGGAATCCTCGACGCGCGCGAGCAGGCCGAGCGGGAGGCCGAGCGCGCGTACGCCGCGAGCCTGGCCGAGCTCGAGAAGGCCGTGTCCGCGGGCGAAGAAAAGCTCTCCGAGGCACGGCGCGACGCATTGAAGACGCGCGAGTCCCTCCGGGCCGAGGGGACCTCGCTTCTCGAAGCGAAGCTCGCCGAGGCCCGCGCGGCGGCGCAGGCCGCCGTCGATCGCGGAGGCCGCGAGATCGAGGCCCAGGCCGCCGGTTCCGCCCGCGAGCTGCCGGAAAAAGCGCGTGCCCTCGCCCGCGAGCTCGCCGAAAAAATTCTCGGACGAAAGCTCGCCGCGTGAACCCGCTGGCCGGTTTTCCTGCGGCTTGCACCGCCGTGCTCCTCGTGTCCGGAGAGGGGCACGAGGCTTCGAAGTGGCTCGGGCTGCCCCTCTGGATCTGGCAGCTCCTGAACCTCGTGCTCTTTCTCGGCGTGCTTCTCTACCTCGTGGCGAGACCCCTCACCGAGACGTTCCGCAAGCGACAGCTCGAGATCGAGGATCGCCGCAAGGAAGCGGAGAAGCAGAGAGTCGCGGTCGACCGTCTCGCCCTCGACATCCGGGAGCGCACCGCGAAAATCGAGCGCGAGATCGAGGAGATCCGCAGGCAGGGCCGCGCCGACGGAGACGAGGCGCGCAAAGAGCTCGCGGCCCGGGCCGACGAAGAGGCACAGCGAATCCGCAGGGACGCGGCCGACGAGATCGAGCGGCGGGTCGCGGCCGCCCGGGGCGATCTGAGGCAGGCCGCGGCGGACCTGACAGCGGCTTCGGCGACCGAGATCCTTTCGCGTGAGATCACGCCCGCCGACCGCGAGCGCCTGCTGGCCGACAGCGTGACGCGCCTGAAGGACGCCCGATGAGCTCGTTCACGCGCCCCTATGCGAGGGCTTTTCTCGAAGCCGCGCCGGCGGGCTACGACTTCGGCGCCTTCCTCGAGGCTGGCGAAACGATGACGAAGGCCTTCGCGGCCAATCCGTCCCTGCGCGCGTTCCTGCTGGCGCCCAACGTCCCGCGAGAGGCCAAGAGCAGGACGATCACGGCCCTGGCAGCAAAGGCGGGACTCGACGAATACGGCGCGCGGTTTCTCCAGGTGCTGCTGCGCAATCACCGGCTCCTCGAGGCCGGCGAAGTCTTCCGGGCCCTGCGCGATTTGAACGACGAGCTGCGCAACATCCTCCGTGTGCGCGTCACCGTCCCGGCGCCTCTCACCGACGCGCAGAGGAAGACGGTCGAGAGCGCCATCGCCGCGCGCACGGGCATGACCGTGCAAACCCAGATCGACCTCGACCCGAAGCTGCTCGGCGGGTTCATCGCCCGGGCCGGGTCCCGCGTGTTCGACGGATCGGTGGCCGCCGCAGTCCGGCGGTTCCAGACGCAAGTGAAAGAGAGAACGGGAGCCTGAGATGGAAATCAAAGCGGACGAGATCACGGCCATCCTGAAGCAGCAGCTCGCCGGGTACGAGAATGCGATCGACGTGGCCGAGGTCGGCACGGTCCTCTCGGTCGGCGACGGCATCGCGCGCGTCTACGGCCTCGACAAGGTCATGGCGGGCGAGCTCGTGGACTTCGGCCACGACATCTTCGGCCTCGCCCTGAACCTCGAGCAGGACCAGGTCGGCGTCGTGCTGCTCGGCGAGGCGCAGGAAGTGAAGGAAGGCCAGGAGGTCCGCCGGACCCGCCGCATCATCCAGGTGCCCGTGGGCCCCGGCCTCGTCGGCCGCGTCGTCGACGCCCTCGGGCGCCCGATCGACGACAAGGGCCCGATCAAGTCGACCGAGTCCTACCCGATCGAGCGCATCGCTCCCGGCGTCATCGACCGGCAGGGCGTCAAGGAGCCCGTCCAGACGGGCCTGAAGGCGATCGACGCCATGATCCCGATCGGCCGCGGCCAGCGCGAGCTCATCATCGGCGACCGCCAGACCGGCAAGACCGCCATCGCCCTGGACACGATCATCAACCAGAAGGGCAAGGGCGTCGTCTGCATCTACGTCGTCATCGGCCAGAAGAAGTCGACGGTCGCCCAGGTCGCCAAGACGCTCGAGGAAAGCGGCGCGCTCGGCCACACGATCATCGTCTCGGCGACGGCCTCGGACCCGGCGCCGCTGCTCTACATCGCCCCGTACGCGGGCTGCGCGATGGGCGAGTGGTTCCTCTACAACAAGCAGCACGCTCTCACGATCTACGACGACCTTTCCAAGCACGCCGCCGCGTACCGCGAGATCTCGCTCCTGCTGCGGCGGCCGCCCGGCCGCGAGGCGTACCCGGGCGACGTGTTCTACCTGCACTCGCGCCTTCTCGAGCGTGCCGCCAAGCTCTCGGACAAGGAGGGCGGCGGGTCGCTGACGTCGCTGCCGATCATCGAGACGCAGGCGGGCGACGTGTCGGCTTACATCCCGACCAACGTCATCTCGATTACCGACGGCCAGATCTATCTCGAGAACGACCTCTTCTACTCGGGCGTGCGGCCCGCCGTGAACGTCGGCATCTCGGTCTCGCGCGTCGGCGGCAACGCCCAGATCAAGGCCATGAAGCAGGTCGCCGGAACCCTGCGCCTCGACCTCGCCCAGTACCGCAACCTCGCGGCCTTCGCGCAGTTCGGCTCGGACCTCGACAAGGCCTCGCAGGCGCAGCTGGCGCGCGGGCAGCGGATGGTCGAGCTCCTGAAACAGCCCCAGTTTGCGCCGATGGACGTCGAGCTGCAGGTGGCGTCTATCTACGCCGGCACGAAGGGCTACTTCGACTCGCTCAAGGTCGAGTCGGTGCGCGACTTCGAGAAGGGCCTCCACGAGTACCTGAAGTCCCAGAACAAGGACGTCCTTTCCGCGATCGTCGCGACGGGCAAGCTCGAGAAGACGACCGAGGAAGCCCTCGGCAAGGCGATCCAGGCGTTCAAGGACCGCTTCGTCAAGGACAACGCCGCGGCCGCGGCCTGACCGGTAGCCGATGGCCTCCCTCATCGACATTCGCCGCCGCCTGCGCTCGGTCAAGAGCACGCAGCAGATCACCAAGGCCATGAAGATGGTCGCGGCGGCGAAGCTGCGCCGCGCGCAGGAGCGGGTCGTCGGCGCGCGGCCGTACGCGAAGCTTCTTTCCGACGTCCTCGCGTCGGTACTGGCCAAGGCCGGAGAGGTCGAGCAGCCGCTGCTCGCCGTCCGGGAGGAGAAACGGGTCGTCGTCGTCGTCATCGCCGGCGACCGCGGCCTCTGCGGCGCCTTCAACACGAACGTTCACCGCGCCGCGCAGCACCTGATCGCCGGGCACCCCGGCTGGACGGACGTCCGCATCCTGCCCGTCGGCAAGAAGGCCGTCGAGTTCTGGCGGCGGCGCAAGTATCCGCTGACCGAAAAAACGTACCCGGGGATCCTCGACGGGTTGCGCTACGCCAGCGCCAGAGAGCTGGCTGGCGTGCTGGCCGAGTCATTCCTCGCCGACAAGGTCGACGCGGTCTACGTCGTGGTCAACGAGTTTCGCTCCGTGCTCTCGCAGGTCGTCCACACGGCTCGCCTTCTTCCGCTCTCGCCCGACGCGGCACGCGCGGCGGCGCCGGTGGAGGGGGGTGTCGAGTACATCTACGAGCCCGACGCAAAGGCGATCCTGGCGTGGCTGCTGCCGCGCTACCTCGAGTTCACGGTGTACCGGGCCCTGGCCGAATCGGCGGCCGCCGAGATGGGCGCGCGGATGACCGCGATGGATTCGGCCTCGAAGAATGCGGGCGAGATCATCGACAAGCTCACGCTGACCTACAACCGCGCCCGGCAGGCGCGCATCACCAAGGAACTGATCGAGATCGTCTCGGGCGCCGCGGCGCTCGAGTAAGAAGGGGTTGACCATGGCAGAGCAGACCGTCGGAAAAGTCGTCGCGATCATCGGACCGGTCCTGGACATCGAGTTCCCGCAGGGCCAGTTGCCGGCGATCTACAACGCGGTCCACATCCTGGATGACGGCAAGGAAACGGGCGAGCCGATCGACGTCATCGCGGAAGTCGCCCAGCAGCTCGGCGAGAGCGTCGTGCGCTGCGTTTCGATGAAGCCGACCGACGGCATGGTCCGCGGCATGAAAGCCGTGGACCTCGGCGGTCCGATCTCGGTCCCGGTCGGCCGCGAGACGCTCGGCCGGATCCTGAACGTCATCGGCGACCCCGTCGACGGTCTGGGCCCGGTCAAGTCGAAGGAACGCTGGCCGATCCACCGGGAGCCGCCCGCCTACGACGAGCAGGCCACGTCCGTCGAAATGTTCGAGACCGGCATCAAGGTCATCGACCTGCTCGAGCCCTACACCAAGGGCGGCAAGACCGGCCTCTTCGGCGGCGCCGGCGTCGGCAAGACCGTCATGATCCAGGAGCTCATCAACAACGTCGCCATGCACCACGGCGGCTTCTCGGTGTTCTCGGGCGTCGGCGAGCGCACGCGCGAGGGCAACGACCTCTACCACGAGATGACCGAGTCGGGCGTCATCACGCCGGGCGACCCGGAGAAGTCCAAGTGCTCCCTGATCTACGGGCAGATGACCGAGCCGCCGGGCGCGCGGCTGCGCGTGGGCCTGACGGGCCTGACGGTCGCCGAGTACTTCCGCGACACCGAGGGCAAGGACGTGCTGCTCTTCATCGACAACATCTTCCGCTTCACCCAGGCCGGCTCCGAGGTCTCGGCGCTGCTCGGACGCATGCCGTCGGCCGTCGGATACCAGCCCAACCTCGCGACCGAGATGGGCGAGCTGCAGGAGCGAATCACGTCGACCAAGAAGGGCTCGATCACGTCGGTGCAGGCGATCTACGTGCCGGCCGACGACCTGACGGACCCCGCGCCGGCGGCCGCCTTCGCTCACCTCGACGCGACGACGGTTCTCTCTCGCGCGATCTCCGAGATGGGCATCTACCCGGCCGTCGACCCGCTCGCCTCGACGTCGACGATCCTCTCGCCGCGCGTCGTCGGCGAGGAGCACTACAAATGCGCCCGCGACGTGCAGGCCGTGCTCCAGAAGTACAAGGACCTCCAGGACATCATCGCGATTCTCGGCATCGACGAGCTCTCCGAGGAGGACAAGCTGGTCGTCGCCCGGGCCCGCAAGGTCCAGCGCTTCCTGTCGCAGCCCTTCTTCGTGGCCCAGCAGTTCACGGGCATCGAGGGCCGCTACGTGAAGATCGCCGACACGATCAAGGGCTTCCGCGAGATCGTCGACGGCAAGTGCGACGACATGCCCGAGCAGGCCTTCTACATGGTCGGCACGATCGAGGAAGCGCGCGAGAAGGCGGCGCAGCTGGCGAAGGTCGCGTAGCTTGGCGCTCCAGCTGCTCGTCGTGACCCCGGAACGTCGCGTCCTCGAGGCGGAGGCGGACGAGGTCGAGCTGCCCGGGGCGCAGGGCTACGTCGGCATTCTGCCCGGGCACGCCCCGCTCATCACGCTGCTCGGGACGGGAGTTCTGACCTACCGCAAGGGCGGCAGCTCCGCCGCCTATGCGGTGTCCGCCGGTTTTGCCGAGGTGTCGGGCGACCGCGTCTCGGTGCTCGCCGACTCGGCCGAGGGAGCCAACGAGGTCGACGCGGCGTCGGCCGAACGCGACCGCGCGAAGGCCGAGGAAGAGATGAAGACGGCCGGCGCCGACACGCTCGACGCCATCCGGGCCCGGTTCGAGCTGGCCAACGCTCGTCTCTCGGTCGTCCGCCGGCCGAGCTGACCGTCGCCCTCGCTCGGCTCGGGGAGACCGCTCGCGCCGCGAGTCGTGGAGACGGTGCCGCGCGGCGAGTCGTCTCGACCGGTCTGAGACAATGCGTGCATGTCGAGCAAGGTTCCACCGGAGCCACCCAACGGGTCCGAGCGGCTCTTTCTCTCCGGGCCGCGCTCGCGCGTCAAGGAATTCTTCTCCGTCCTCGACATCATGCGGGAGTTCATCCGGGGGTTTCAGATCCTGCACTTCGTCGGCCCCTGCGTCACGGTGTTCGGCTCGGCGAGGTTCAAGGCGGACCATCCGTATTACGCGCTGTCGGAGAAAGTCGGCGCCGGCCTCGCGCGCCTCGGCTTCACGGTCATGACCGGCGGCGGGCCCGGGGTCATGGAGGCCGCCTGCCGCGGCGCCAAGGCCGCGGGCGGCTTCACGGTGGGCTGCAACATCGTCCTTCCCGAAGAGCAGAAGCTCAATCCCTACGTGGACCGCTCCGTCGCCTTCGAGCACTTCTTCGTGCGCAAGGTGATGCTCGTCAAGTACTCGTACGCCTTCGTGGTGATGCCGGGAGGCCTGGGCACGATGGACGAGCTCTTCGAGGCCCTCACGCTCATCCAGACGGCGAAGATCAAGAACTTTCCGGTCGTCCTGATGAGCACCGAATACTACCGGCCGCTCATGGGCCTTCTCGCCAAGATGGTGGCGGGCGGGACGATCTCGAACACCGACCTCGACCTGCTGCTGATGACCGATTCGGTCGAGGAGGCGATGGACCACATCGAGAAGCACGCCGTCCGGTCCTTCGGCCTCGACCGGCCGCGCCGGAAGCTGCCGATGATCGAAGAGTGACCCCGCGCGCAACCTGATGGAACCTCATCAGGCCGGCCGATTCCGGCGGCGCTAGCATGTGACGGGGGGTGCCGTCATGTTCCGCAAGATCCTCGTTCCCGTCGATTTCACGAAGAAGAACTTGCGCGCCGTTCGCATCGCGGCCCGGGTGGCAGCGGGCCGGGGAGCGTCCCTGACCCTCCTGCACGTGATCGAACGCGTGGACGCGGGCGACCCGGGCGGCCTGACGGGCTTCTACCGCAAGCTCGAGACGAACGCGCGTCAGAAATTGGGCGAGCTTCTCGCGGCCGCGGGCCGCGTGCCGGCGAGCGCCGAAGTCCTTTACGGAAACCGGGTCAACGAGATCCTTCGCTTCGCGGCGGAGAAGAAGATCGACCTCATCGTGATGAGCTCGCACCGGCTCGCCATGCGGCATCCGGGGGAGCACTGGGGGACGATCAGCCACAAGGTCGGGATCCTCTCGCGGTGTCCGGTGCTGCTGGTGAAATAGCGTCGCGAGCGCTTGTGAGCGGGTCTGCGCCCGGGGGGCGCACCGGCCCGCGGCTCGCCGGGATGCCGGCTCGACCGCGGGCCTGACCCGCTCCCGGCGCGCTCGCTCCCGCGGCGTGCGCCTCCTCCCTCGCTTCGCTCGGGAGACTTCGCACGCCGCGAGCTGTCGCGACAATGCCGCTGAAAAAGGCACGACGGCTCGATCGCTCGCCGCGCGAATAGTCTCCCGAGCGGAGCGAGGGAGGA
>Ga0326726_10001191_pt1 | contig 24241 bp, 16 predicted proteins | sample MHFenrmetagenome_2_FD_207603 | JGI IMG/M metagenome (GOLD analysis project Ga0326726, IMG submission 207603) | Lab enriched peat soil microbial communities from Michigan Hollow, Ithaca, NY, United States - MHF15MN | ecosystem: Environmental > Terrestrial > Soil > Wetlands > Peat | place: USA... | reverse complement strand
AGGGGCTGTCGCTCGACGTCCGCTATCGCGACATGAAGATGAGCCCGCTCGACATCGCCAAGATCGCTCAAGGCGGTGATCTCGTGGCCGAGGTCCGGGTCAAGAACCTGACGTCCCATCCGCTCAAAAACCTGGTCCTGACCCATCTCACGGCCGCCGGCTTCCAGATCAAGAACCCGCGCTTCGCAGGCGCCGAGGGCAAGGGCTCCGTCGAGGTCGACTATCAGGATATCCGCGACGACCGGGTCTTAACGTATTTCGGGCTCGGGCCCGGGCAGGAGCGGACCTTCCAGGTCGTCCTCAACGCGTCCTACCGGGGACGCTATTATCAGCCCGGCCTGGCCGTCGAGGCGATGTACGACGCCGGGCTGCACGCCAACACGAAAGGACAATGGGTCGAGATCGCGCAATGACCGCTTTGACCAGGGACTATCCCCGCAGGGGACTTTCCCTCTTAACTTGGGCACGCGTACGCCGACGGCTCATCACCGTCACCACCGGTCTGGTGCTTTTGGCCGTGGCTTGGCTGGCCATCCCCGTCGTCCATTTCGACGACCCCGTGTCGCCGGTGCTGTTCGGCGCCGACGGCCAGCTCCTCGGCGCCCGTCCGGCCGCGGACGGGCAGTGGCGCTTCCCTCCGGGGGAGCGCGTGCCCGAGCGCTTCTTCGAGGTCCTGGTCCGCTTCGAGGACAAGCGTTTCTATGCGCATCCCGGCGTGGACCCCTTGGCCGTGGCCCGGGCCGTCCGCCAGAACCTGAGCTCGCGAAAGGTGGCCAGCGGGGCCAGCACGATCACCATGCAGGTCGTCCGGCTGGCGCGCAAGAACCGGCCGAGGACCTATCTCGAGAAGCTCAAGGAAGCCGTCCTGGCGCTGCGGCTCGAAAGCGTCCGGTCGAAGAAGGACATCCTGACGCTTTTCGCCGCCCACGCGCCCTTTGGCGGAAACGTCGTCGGCATCGACGCCGCGTCGTGGCTCTGTTTCGGCCGCAGCCCGGAGCGGCTGAGCTGGGCCGAGGCGGCTTTCCTGGCCGTCCTGCCCAACGACCCGGGGCTGCCGGCGACACGGGAGGGGAGGGCCAGGCTCCAGGCCAAGCGGGACCGGCTCCTCGAAGGCCTGCAGGCCCACGGTGCGATGGCCGTGCTCGAATGCCAGCTGGCCCTGGCCGAGCCCATGCCCCAAGGACTGCGGCCGGTCCCCCGGGAGGCGCCGCATCTCCTCGATACCCTGGCCGCCGGGCCCGGCGCCGGCCGCGATCTCCGCTCGTTCCTCGAGCCCAGCCTGCAGCGGACGGCGGCCCGCATCGCCGAGCAGCACGGCGCGCGGCTCGCCGAGCGGGGCATCCTCAACCTCGCCGCCGTCGTCATCGACAATCGCCGCGCCGCGGTCGTCGCCTATGTCGGCAACGTCGGGCTCGACCGGCGCGAGGACCAGGGCCAGGCCGTCGACCTCGTCCGGAGCCGGCGGAGCACGGGCAGCATCCTCAAGCCCTTTCTTTACGCTTCGCTCATCAAGGAGGGCGGGCTGACGCCGCTGACGCTCGTTCCGGACACGCCGATGCGGTTCGAAGGCTTCAAGCCCGAGAACTTCGATCGCCGCTTCCGCGGCGCGGTCCCGGCCCGCACAGCCCTGGCCTGGTCGCTCAACGTTCCAGCCGTGCGCGAGCTGCGCGACTACGGCATCCCGCGCTTCGAGAACCGCCTGAGGGAATGGGGCCTGACGACCATCGACCGGTCGCCCGACGACTACGGCCTGACGCTCGTCCTCGGCGGCGCGGAAGGCGAGCTTCTCGAGATCGCCGGGCTCTACGCCAAGCTTGCCCAGCTGGCCCTGGGAACCCCGGCGGGCGGCCGAGAGATCCGGCTGCTCCGGGACCAGCCGGAGCGGCCGTCACGAATGAGGGGACTCGGAGCCGCCGCCGCCTATCTCACCCTTCAGGCCCTGACCGAGGTCAACCGGCCGGACGAGGAAGGGTTCTGGAGGAACTTCAGCTCGTCGAAGTGGGTGGCCTGGAAGACCGGAACGAGTTTCGGCTTGAGGGACGGCTGGGCCGTCGGGGTCACCCCGAACTATACGATCGGCGTCTGGGCCGGGAACGCCGACGGCCGGGGCCTGCCGGGGCTCACGGGGCTCCTCGCTGCGGCCCCGGTCCTCTTCGACCTCCTGGGGGCCGTCGACGGCGGCGGCGAGATCGTCCGGCCGCCGTCCGGATTCAAGGAGGTCCGGGTCTGCCGCGACTCGGGATTCCTGGCCACCGACCTCTGTCCGGCCGTCGCCGTCGAGGTGCCCGAAGAAAGCCGCTTCGACCGGATGTGCACTTTCCACCAGGCCGTCCACCTCGACGCGTCGGGCCGCTTCCGGGTCGACAGCCGGTGCGAGCCCGTCGACCGGATGAGACACGAATCGTGGTTCGTCCTGCCGCCGATCCAGGAGTACTACTATCGGGCCGGGCACGCCGAGTACAAGCCCCTGCCGCCCTACCGGAGCGACTGCTCGGCCGGGGCCGCGGACGAGCGCGGCTCCCGGGTCATGAGCCTCGTCTATCCCGAGCCGGACATGTCCATCTACGTGCCGGTCGGGCTCGACGGCAAGGTCGGCGAGGTCGTCTTCGAGGCCGTGCACCGGAACCCGGGCGCGACCATCCACTGGTCCCTCGACGAGACGTATCTCGCCTCGACCCGGGTTTTCCACCAGATCGGGGTTGCGCCGGAGCCCGGCCCGCACCGGCTCGTGCTGACGGATGACGAGGGCCGCCGGCTGGTGCGGGACTTCGAGGTCGTCAGCCCGCCGCGGCGCGGCGACCGCTGACTATTTCTTCATATCCTTGTCGAACGCCACCTTGGACGGCGAGAAGTTCATGGTCCGGACGAAATCGAGCGCTTCCTGGGCCCCGAACTCGCGGTCCATGGCGTTGTCCTCCCACTCGACCGAGAGCGGGCCGTCGTAGCCGATGGCGTTGAGCTCGCGGATGACGGCGTCGAAGTCGACGTCGCCATGGCCGAGCGAGCGGAAGTTCCAGCCCCGCTTGACGTCGCCGAAGGGCAGGAACGAGCCCAGGATGCCGGCCCGGCCGTCCAGGGTCACGGCCACGTCCTTCATGTGGACATGGTAGATGCGGTCGGCGAAGTCGCGGAGGAAGAGGTGCGGCTCGACGCCCTGCCAGACGAGGTGGCTGGGGTCGAAGTTGAGGCCGAGGGCCAGCCGGCATTTGAAGACGTCGAGCAGGCGCCGGGTCGTGTAGACGTCGAAGGCGATCTCGGTCGGGTGGACCTCGAGGGCGAACTTGACGCCCTGCTCGTCGAACTCGTCGAGGATGGGCGACCAGAGGTCGTAGACCTTCTTGTAGCCGGCGTCTATCATCTCCTCGGTCGTCGTCGGGAAGGAATACCAGGCTTTCCAGATGGGCGAGCCCATGAAGCCGTTGACGACGTAGCAGCCCATGTTGCGGGCCGCCCGGGCGGCCGCCTTCATCTCCTCGATGGCCCACTTGCGCAGGGCATCGGGCTTGCCCTTGACGGCGTCGGGGGCGAAGCCGTCGAGGCGCGGATCGTACTCGTCGCCGACGCACTGGCCGGCCAGGTGCGCCCCCAGGGCCCAGCACTTGAGCTGGTGCTTCTCGAGGATGCGCTTCTTTTCGCGGACATAGGCCGGGTCGGCCGCGGCTTTGCGGACGTCCATGTGGTCGCCCCAGCAGGCGATCTCCAGGCCGTCGTAGCCCCAGCTCTTGGCCTTGCGGCAGATGGCCTCGAACGGCAGGTCGGCCCATTGGCCGGTGAACAACGTCACGGGTCTGGCCATTCTCTCCTCCTATTCATAGGGGACGCGGACAGGTTGGGGACCTGCTCTGAGCTCTTTGGGGCCTGGAACGTGTCCCCGGCTTTCCGTGTTCATGTCCCCATTTTGATCCAAACGGCGCCCTTGCCTGAGCTTTCGACGCAGGTCTCGACAAAGCGGACGCCGCGGACGCCGTCGTCGACATTGGGAAAATCGAGGTCCGCCGCAGATAGTGTCTCGCCCTTAAGCGTCTTGGCCAGGGCCCCGAGGAAGGTCGAGTAGATGTTGGCGAAGGCCTCGAAATAGCCCTCGGGGTGGCCCGATGGGATCCGCGACAGGGACTGGGCCCGCGGCGACATCGGGTCGCGCCCGCGCGAGAGGTTGGCCGTCGGCCGGTCCAGGAACGAGACGCGGGCGTTGTTGGGGGCCTCCTCGAACCATTCGACGGCGCCCTTAGCGCCGTAGATCCGCAGGCGCAGGGCGTTGTCGTGGCCGAGGGCGATCTGCGAGCACCAGTAGACGCCCTTGGCCCCTCCCTTGTAGTTGACCATGATCGTGGCGTTGTCGTCGAGCGGCCGCCCCGGGCCGAAATGGTCCAGGCGGGCGCAGAGCGCTTCGATGCGGAGCCCCGTCAGGAAACCGGCCATGAACTCGATGTGGCTGCCGATGTCGCCGACGCAGTTCGAGATACCGGCATACTTGGGGTCGGTCCGGGACAGAGCCTGCTTCTGGCCCGTGTCTTCGAGCCTCGTCGTCAGCCATTCTTGAGGATACTCGGCGTTGATGAAGCGGACCTCTCCGATCTCGCCGCGGGCGATCATGTCGCGCAGGTTGACGGCCATGGGGAAGCCCGAGTAAGCGTACGTGACGCAGAAGAGAAGTCCCTTCTTCTTAGCCAGGGCGGCCAGCTCCGCCGCGTCTTTGGAGCTTGTGGCCAAGGGCTTGTCGCAGACGACGTGAAAGCCATGTTCGAGGGCGAGCCTGGCCGCGGCGTAGTGGGCATTGTTCGTCGTGACGACGACGATGAACTCGGGGCGGTCGGGCCGCGCCGCCTCGGTCTCGATCATGTCCTTGAAGGCGGGGTAGAGGCGGTCCTTGGGAAGGCCAAGGAGGTCACCGGTGGCGAGCGTATTCTCGAAGGTCTGCGAAAAGCAACCGCAGACGATGTCGGCTTTCCCGTCCATGGCTATTGCCTTGCGGTGGACGTCTCCGATGAAGGCGCCCGGGCCGCCCCCGATCATGCCGTATCGGAGCTTGGGCGACCTGCCGCCCGCCGCCTGTCCTTCGATCATCTTGTCCTCCAAAAAATGGGGACGTTTCTATTTTCTTTTTTAATCTATAAACGCAAGATGAATAAAATAAATAGAAACGTCCCCATTTTCTTATTTCAGGGCTCGGCGGATGCGGTCGGCGGCCAGCTTGGCCTCCTCGGCTACGGCCGGGTCGGCCAGGAACGATTCCGCCGTCTTCAGGCTGGTCGCGCAGGGGAAGCGGCCGAGAGTCCCGAAAACGAGCTTCTTCTCTTCCGGCCGCGTCGACAAGGCCAGGACCTTAATGAGGTCTGCCGTCGCCCCTTCCGGATTTCGGTTCGGTTCGAGCCCGACCATGCGGACATATGCCCGGATGGCCAGGACCCGGTGGTTGAGTACGGGGGACGACTGCGCGATGGCAAGAACGTCGTCTCGCGCCGTGACCGTCGGCCAGTCAGCCAGGGCCCGCGCGGCCGCGTCGACCACCGTTGGGTCGGCGTCCGACAACGAGGCCCGCACTATGGCCAGGGCCGAATCGTCGCCGATCTTGCCCAGGACCCGCAGCAGGTCGGCCCTTTTTTGGACCTCCTTCTCGACGGCCAGCCGGGCCTTGACCTCGCCGGCCCGGGCCAGCTCCCGGGGGTTCGTACGGGCCACCGCGGCGATCGTGTCCTCCATCGATTCGCGGGCCGTCTCGTCTTCGAGGCCGCCGAGGAGACCGAGCAGGCCGGGGATGTCGCCCTGGCCGCAGATCGTCCGGATCGCGGCCGCGGCCCGGGTCTTGAGCGCGGGCGGGCCCGACTTGACCAGCTCGATGAGGGCCGGCTTGGCCCCGGCGATGCGCCGGGCGCTCGCGGCCTGCACCAGCTCGGCCCTGATGGCGTCGTCGGAGGCCTTGGTGAGGTGTTCGAGGACGGCGTGATCGACATCCGTGCCGCGCAGCCGGGCCAGGGTGTCCCGGGCGGCCTCCTGCTCGGCTCCCGTCGTCCGGGCCGCCCGCGTGGCCAGGAAGAGGACCGACTTGCCGTCACCGGCCACGGCGATCGACCGGAGCGCGGCCAGCCTCAAATCGGGTGAGGAGCTCTCGGCCGCCTTGAGCAGATAGGCCCTGACGGTCTCGGCTGGGTATTTCCCCAGAACGGCCGTGAGCTGGATCTGGGCCGGGCCGGGCAGCCGGTCCATGAGATCGGCGACGCGGCCGATCTCGCGGGCCCCGAAATGCGCCCCGACCTGACCCAGTGCCGGGGCATACAGCGCCGCATCCTTGCCGTTCAGGGCCTTGAGGATCAGGCCCTGCGGGTCCGCGCCCGTCACGATGGTCCCCTTGAACGCAGCCTGCCGCGAGATCTCAGAAACGCCGGCCGCCAGGACCTGGCCGTACACCGTCGCCGCGGCGCCTTTGTTCCCCGCGTCCAGGGCGCTTTCCGCCGCCGTCAGAAGCGCCGAAGCCAGCTCGGCCTTGAGCGGCATGGCCGCCTGGTCGAGCAGGCCCGTGAGGCTCTTGGCCGCCTCGGTCCCGCCGATCTTGCCCAGGGCCTTGATCGCGTCACCCGCCAGGACCGTGTCTCTCCCGTTGGCTAGTGCGGCCAGCGCCGGCACTGCGGCCGCAAGCCCGCGCGCGCCGAGCGAGAAAACGACGCCGCGGCGGAGGTCGCCTTGCGCCTTGTCCAGGGCCGCCAAGAGCGCGGCGTCCGCCTCAGGCCCCGGGATCCTCTCGAGGGCGTATCTCGCCGGATCGGTCGCTTCCGGCTTGAGCACGAGCGCCCCGAGGACCGGGACGGACGCCGGGCCGCCGATGAGCCGCAGGGCCCGGCAGGCGGCCATCAGCCCGCCCGGCGCGGGCGAGCCCTGAACGAACGCGAGGAGCGCGGCTTCGGTCTCCTTTTTCGCTTGCGGATCGTCCTTGCGGGCGAAGACGGAGGCCCGGAGCCGCAGCAGCGGCCCGACGTCCTTGAAATCGAAAGTCTGGAGGTCCCGAAGAATGAGATCCAAAGGCTCGACGACGAGCGTCATGTCCCGCTTGGTCTGTTCGTTCATCTGGCCGGCCGCGGGCAGGGCCGCGAGTCCCAGCGAGACCGCGACGAGGAGAACCGCCAGGGTCGTTTGTTTCTTGGTCGTGGTCATGGTCGCTCTCCACACTCCGGCAGCTGCCAGGGCTTGCGGTAGGAGTGGCCGAGGAGCCGCTCCGCCTCGGGATCGCCGATGATCGTTTCCGTGGCCGGGTCCCATTTGATCTTCCGCCCGATCTCCATGGCGATGACGCCCAGGTGGCCGACGCTGGCCGAGCGGTGGGCCGTCTCCGCCGGGGCGATGGTCTTCCCCCGGCTGCGGACGCAGTCGAGGAAGTTCTGCTGGTGGTCGCGGCTCTTGTACAGGCGGATCTCCTCCGGCCCGATCGTCTCGCGCTTGAGGCTGGCCGGCTCGGTCTCGAACTGGCCGCGGTCGACCCAGATCCAGCCGTACTCGCCGATCCACTTCGTCCCGCTCCAGATCTCGTCGTGGCCGCCGGCCAGGACCATGGGCGTCCCGTCGGCGTACTTGGCCTGGACGTAATAGCGGGTCGGGCTGTTGTAGATGCCCGAGGTCGGGTATTCGCCCGCGGCCTCGATCTCGACCGGCCCGGTCTCGTCCCAGCCCATGCCCCAGTGGGCGATGTCGAGGTGGTGGCCGATCCAGTCCATGTACTGGCCGCCGCCGAAGTCCATGTTCCAGCGCCAGTTCATGTGGACGCGGGCCTTGCAGTAGGGCCACCAGGGCGCCGGCCCGACCCAGAACTCGTAGTCGAGGTTGGGCGGCGGCGGGACCAGGGCCTCCTGGCCGAAGGTCCCGGCGAAGTCGTAGTGGCCCGCGGGCAACCCGACCTCGATCCTCTTGATCCGGCCGATGCGGCCGTTGCGGACGAGCTCGCAAGCCTGGTGGAAGTTCTCGACCGAGCGCTGCCACGAGCCCGTCTGCCAGACCCGGCCGTAGCGCTCGACGGCGTCGCAAAGGGCCCGGCCCTCGCGCAGGTTGTGGGTCAGGGGCTTCTCGGCGTAAACGTCGAAGCCTGTTCGCAACGCCGCGATCGACAGGATGGCGTGCCAGTGGTCGGGAACGGCGATCGAGACGGCGTCGAGGTCCTTGCGCTGGTAGAGCTCGCGGAAATCGTGGTATGTGGCGCAGGACTTGTTGCCGTATTTCTTGTCGACCATGCCCTTGGCCATGGCCAGGGGCTCGGTGTCGAGGTCGCAGACGGCCACCCACTGGACCTCAGGCTTCTCCAGGAAGTTGGCCATGTTCGATGGGCCCTGCATGCCGAACCCGATGCCGGCCATGACGATCCGGTCCGAGGCCGCGACGGCCCCGTCCTTGCCGAGGGCCGAAGCCTTGACGATGGTCGGGAAGCCGGCCACGGCCGCGCCTCCCGCGACGGCGACGGTCTTGAGGAAGTGTCGACGGTTCATCTGACTCATGCGTCCTCCAGGGTTCAGAGATGCCATTTCCAGCCGCCGCCGACGTAGAGCAGCTGGGAGGTCAGCCAACGGGCTTGGTCGGTGGCCAGGAACACCACGACGTCGGCGATGTCCTCGGGCCGGCCGACCCGGCCCAGGGGCGTTTTCCCGGCGATCTCGGCTTCTTCCTCCAGGGTCAGCCAGCCCGTTTGGACCGGACCCGGCGCGACGATGTTCACGGTGATGCCGTAGCGGCCGAGCTCGTGCGCGGCTGACCGGCTGTAGGATTCCAGGGCGTGCTTCGAGGCGGCGTAGCTCACCGCCCCGGTGTGGGCGTCGGCGGCGTCGGTGCTGATATTGATGATCCGGCCCCGCGTAGCCTGACGGGCGAGATGGCGCCGCACATATTCCGCCATCATCAGGGCCGGGGCCCGCGCGTTGACGGCGTAGTGGGTGTCCATGGTGGCCGCGTCGGCCAGCGTCATGCCGTAGCCCTCGCCCGTGACCCGCGCGGGATCGAAGGTCTCGGGGGTCCAATGGCCGTGATTGTTGACGAGGACCTCGACCGGACCGAAACGCCGCTCGCAGTGGTCGAAGAGGGCCGGCACGCTCGCGGGGTCGGCCAAGTCGGCTTCGACGCAGGCGGCCCGCCCGCCCCGGCCTTCGATGGCCCGGACGATCGTCTCGGGCGGCTCCTGGCCCACGGCCTCGTAAAAGGCGGGCCCGCCGACGCCGGCCCGCCGCGCCTTTTCCATTTCGTCCGGGCTCATCGCGGGCGGCCGGCGGAACGCGGTGATGAAAACGGCCGCGCCCTGGTCGGCGAAGGCCCGGGCCGTAGCGGCGCCGATCCCCAACGGGTTGTTGACGCCCGTGATCAGGACGACGCGGCCGGCCAGCTTTGGATCGATCATGCGCTGTCAGACAAGCGGTGTCTGCCCGGGGACCGCGACCGGATCGACCGGGTTCGGCCCGAACTCGTAGACCTTCGGGGAGAGGTCGAGCTTGGAGGCGTTCATGGCCCAATCCCAGGACAGGGCCCGGCCGGTGTAGGCGCTCATGCGGCCCATGATGGCGCAGAGCGTGCTCTCGGCGATCCTCTGGCCCTCGTTGAGGGGCCGGCCCGCCCGGATGCTGGCGATGAGGTCGGCGTGCTCGACGACGTAGGGATTGGGCTCGTCGCCCTCGAACTTCCAGGGATTGGCCCCCCCGATCTCGCCGTAGCCGAAGGCGGTGCCTTTCGTCCCGACGATCTTTTCTTCGACCCGCTCGGCGCAGCCCTTGGTCTGACGGCACATGCTTGCCACCCGGACGCCGTTCGGGTACTCGAACTCGATGGCGAAGTGGTCGAAGATGTTGCCGTATTCGGGGGCCGTCCGGACCTGCCGGCCGCCCATACCCATGACCTTGACCGGGTTCGCCTTGAAGGCCCAGTTCATGACGTCGATGTTGTGGACGTGCTGCTCGACGATGTGGTCGCCCGACGTCCAGCTGAAATAGAGCCAGTTGCGGCACTGCCACTCCATCTCGCTCATCTCGGGCGTCTTCTTGATGACCCAGAGGTCGCCCCCGTTCCAATAGCACTGGCCGCCGACGATCTCGCCGATGGCCCCGTCGTGGATGCGCTTCATGACCTCCAGGTATTTCTTCTGATGGCGGCGCTGGGTGCCGGCGACGACGGCCAGGCCTTTCTCCGCGGCCAGCTTGGAGCTGGCGATGACCGACCGGACCCCGACCGGGTCGACGGCCACCGGCTTCTCCATGAAGACGTTCTTGCCGGCCTCGATCGAGGCCCTGAGGTGGATCGGCCGGAAGCCGGGCGGCGCGGCGGTCACGATGTAGTTGATGTCCTTGATGGCCAGGAGCTTCTTATAACCGTCCAGGCCGGTGAAGCAGGCCTCCGGCTTGACCTTGACCGCGGCCGGGACCTTCTCGCGGAGCGTCTTGAGCGAGCCCTCGAGGCGGTCCTTGAAGGGGTCGAACATGGCGATGATCTCGACGCCCGGCGACGAGGTCACGGCGTCGATGGCCGCGCCCGTGCCGCGGCCGCCGCAGCCGATCATCCCGATCTTGATCGTGTCCGACCCGGCGGCGAACAGCGCTCCGGTCCCGGACATGGCTCCGGCCAGGGTGGCCACCGAGGCGACCGAGGCGGTCTTGATGAAATCCCTGCGGGTCAGCTCGTTCGATCGTTCGTCCATCGCGTGCTCCTTTTAGAAATTGTCGGCGGCCCGGTAGGCCGCGAGGAAGGCCTTCTCGCCCTCGAGCCCCTTGCGGCTCAGGCCGTGCTCGCAGCAAAGGACGCCGGTGTAGCCCTTGTCGTGGATGTGCTTGAAGATGTTGCGGTAGTTCATCTCGCCCGTGCCCGGCTCATTCCGCCCCGGCGAGTCGCCGATGTGGAAGGCCGCCAGCTCGTCCCAGCAGGCGTCGATGTTGGGGATGATGTTGCCCTCGGTGATCTGCTGGTGGTACATGTCGTCGAGGATCTTGACCGACGGGCTGCCGACGGCCTTGCAGATCTCGTAGGCCTGGGCCATCTTGGTCAGGAAGAGGCCGGGGTGGTTCTTGGGATTGAGCGGCTCGAGAACGATGATGAGGCCCGAGGGCTCGCACAGGCCGGCCGCCCAATTCAGGTTCTCGACGACGTTGGCCGTCTGATAACCCCAGTCGTTGCTCAGATTGAGCCGGCCGGGCACGGCCAAGGCCCACTTGCAGCCGGTGCGCTTGAAGGTCTCGATCGCCGTCTTGAAGCGCCCGGTCAGCATCTCCCGGATGGCCGGGTCCCGGGTCACGAACGATTCGACGCTGAAATCGGCGTAGACGACGAACGGACCGATCGCCAGACCGAGACGGTTCGACTCTTTAGCCAGGGCCTCCTGCTCGGCGGCCGGCCGGCCCATCAGGCCGTTGTCGAACCAGGCGCTGAAGCCCTGGTCCGCGACGGCCTTCATCTGGTCGGTCGCCGCCTTGCCGGCGCTGGCCGCGAACATGTCCAGCCCTGGGGCGTATTTGAGCTTGAAGGGCGTTCCCCTGGCGACCGCGGGCTGGGCTTGTTCCCCCCGGCCGAGCTTGGGCGCCGACAGGGCCGCCGCGCCGCCGACGGCGGCTGATTTAAGGAACTCCCGGCGAGATCGAAGCAGACTGGTCATGCCGTCCCTCCTCGATGTCATCCCCGGATTTTATTAAATATCCCGCCGACATACAACCCAAGGGCTGATGTTGGGTCGTGCCGGCGTTAGGGGACCGGCCATAGGCCGGAAATTCCCAGCCGTCGGTCCCGGGGGGTCGCCGGGACGTCCCCAACGCAGGAGACGCTTATCCCATTGTCCTCAAAAGACTACTAAAATAGTAGGAAATAGGACAGTCCCAGCCCCGCACCGGAGAAGATCCCTCGGTTTTCCCCTGGACGCTTCCGATCGAACGCGGCGCCCGGCTTGGCACGCCGTTTGCAAAATGGAGGATCGGCCCGCGAAGAGCGGGCCTCGATGATACGCCGGCGTCCCGGACGACGGGGAGGCCTGGCGCGAGAAAGGAGATCTCGATGAAGATCTTGAAAATCGCCGCGATCGTGCTCGTCCTGGCGGCCGCGGCCTATCCGCAGACCAAGGACCTGGGCCTGGGCGGTTTCGCCAACGAAGCCGGCCCCATCCTCATGGCCGTCGACGCTCAGCTCGTCGACCAGTCCGTCAACAGGCCTTACGCCATGTTCGTCCTGTTCATGGGAGCCAAGGACAAGAACGTCTCGATCACCGTGGCGTCCAAGGACGTGGTCATGGTGTACAAGGGCGAAGAGTACCACATGCCGACGCTCGCGCAGCTGCGGGAGCACTACCGTGGCGAGCTCCGCGACCTCAACTTCTACCGCCGCTTGGGCAAGGAAGGCATCATCTCGTCCTGGGTCCGGTTCTATGATTTCCCGAACCAGGCCGATTTCTTCCCGCCCCTGACCATGAGCTCGACCCTGTCGGTTACCGAGGGCCACCTGGTCTCCCTGAACGGGTTCATCACGCCCATCTACTTCAAGAACCCGGGCTTCGCCAAGGGCGACCGGCTGACGATCAGGGTCCGCGACGCCAAGGACCCCGCGATCACGGGGGAGTGCGAGGTGATTCTGCAGTGACCGCCGGAGCCGGCCTCACGGCTTCGGCCAGCGCGGCGGCCGAGAGGACCGGCCTGAGGCAGGATCCTCCCGAGCAGACGTAGGCGGCGGCGGCCCCGCCGCCCGCGTCCATGCCCTTGGTGAAGGGCGCCAGTCCCTCGACCGCCGCGGCCACCTCGGGCCGGTCCGTCGGCTTGAACAGGCCGGCGGTGTCCCAAGTGCAGGTCCCCCGCAGGGCCGCCATCATGTCGCGCGTTTCCGCCGCGTCCGACCGGCCGACCAGGACGACCTCGCGCGACGGTCCGATCGCGTAATCCAGCCCGCACAGGAACTCGGTGTACATGCGGGGGTGCGCGGCCACTTCGGCGGTGAAGGTCTTCGCCAGGCGCGAGGCCCGGTCCTCAAGCTCCGGCCGGCCGGTGAGCCGGGCCAGCCGCAGGAGGTCCATGAACATGACCGAGTTGCCCGACGGCAGGGCCCCGTCATAGAGGTCCTTGCTCCGAACGTCCTCCTGGCCCGCGGCGTCGAAGAAGAATCCCCCCTCCGCGTCGTCCCAGAACAGTCCGATGGCCCGGCCGACGAGGTCGAGGGCGGCCTCGAGGTGCCGCGGATCGTACCCCGCTTCGTAAAGCCCCAGCAGACCCTTGGCCATGAAGGCGTGGTCGCAGAGGAAGGCCGGGACCCGGGCTTCGCCCTCGGAAAAGACGTGGAGAAGGCGGCCGTCGGCGCCGCGCATCTTGTCCAGGATGAACTCGGCCGCCGCCGCGGCCGCCCGCAGATACCGGTCCTCTCCCGTCACCCGGAAAACGGCCGCCAGCCCGGCGATCATCAGACCGTTCCAGTCGGCCAGGACCTTGGGGTCTTTGAACGGCCGCGGCCTTCCCTCGCGGGCCCTGAAGAGTTTCTGGCGGATCTCTTCGATCTGGGTTTCCGTTACCGGAGGCCCCGTCTTCTTGGTACTGAGGGCCGGCCAATCGGGCAGACGGGCCTGGTGGAGGACGTGACGGTCGCCGGGAAAGCTCGGGGGGCCGCTGGCCGGCCCGGGCTCGCCGACGCCGAAGACCGCGGCCGCGATCACGGCCTCCTCCGGTCCGAGAACGCTTTCGAGCTCGCTCCGGTTCCAGAGGTAGAACCGGCCCTCCTCGCCCTCGCTGTCGGCGTCCTCGGCCGTGGCGAAACCGCCCGACGGGGCCGCGAGATCGCGGAGGACATAATCGGCGATCTCGGCCGCCGTCCGCCGGAACTCGTTGCGCCCCGTCGCAGCGAAGGCCTGGGCATAGACCTCGGCCAGGAGGGCCTGGTCGTAGAGCATCTTCTCGAAATGCGGCGCCAGCCAGGCCGCGTCCGTCGCGTAGCGGTGGAAGCCGAAGCCGAGGAGATCGTAGATCCCACCGCGCCGCATGGCCTTGAGCGTCTTGCCGGCCATGCCCAAGGCTTCGCCGTTGCCGGTCCGCTGCCAGTACCTCAGCAGGAAGGCGATGTGGTGGGCGATCGGGAATTTGGGCGCGCCGCCGAACCCGCCCTGGGCCCGGTCAAAGTCGGAGGCCAGCTCGCGGAAGGCCTCGTCCAAGGTCGCGGGAGTCAGCTTGTCGCCGCGCCGGACCTTGGGCCGGATCCGGCCCCGGTCGAACGCGATCGCGACCTCGTCAACGGAGCGGAGGATCTCCGGGCGCTTGTCCCGCCAGGCCTCGCTGATGAGCGGCAGCAGCTCGAGCAGGCCCGGCCGCCCCCAGCGCCGCGAGCGCGGATAGTACGTCCCGGCGAAGAACGGTCGCCGTTCCGGCGTCATCATGATCGTCAGCGGCCAGCCCCCCGAGCCGGTGAGGGACTGGCAGACGGCCATGTAATGCTGATCGAGGTCCGGCCGCTCCTCACGGTCGACCTTGACGGACACGAACTCCGCGTTGAGCAGACGGGCCGCCTCGGGGTCGGTGAAGGACTCCTCTTCCATGACGTGGCACCAGTGGCAGGTCGAATAGCCGATCGACAGGAAGATGGGCTTGTCCTCGCGCCGGGCCCGTTCGAAGGCCTCCTCGCACCAGGGGTACCAATCCACGAGGTCGCGGGCGTGCCGCCGGAGATAGGGGCTCTTCTCGTCGGCCAGACGGTTGACGCGGCCCGCCCCCTCGGCCGGACGCGAAGCGTCGCCGCCCTTCGATGCGCTCATGGCTTTTGCTGATCGGGCGGACGGTCCGCCCCGCGGCCCTGCGGCCGCCCTTTCTATGTTAGCACATGGGGGCGATTTCTTCAGGACCGGGAACGACCGTGGGCGACGAGGACCAAGGCGCCGTCCTTGATGAGCCCGACGCCGGGCGCGTAGAGCTTGGCCTCCCGGCCTCGTTCGAGGGGGCTCGTCTCCTCGACCTTGAGGCAACCCTTGAACTCGCCGGCCGGGGTCTTGAGCCGGGCGTCGAGAGAGACGATCTCGGCTCGGTCCATGGCCACGCCGGGGGCGATCTCTTGATAGAATCGAGAGCCGATCTCCGGGCGGCCGGGGATCATCAGCCCGAAACGGGCCCCGCCTTGGCCCGATTCCCAGGCCCCTTCGTGGCGAACGACCTGGCCGTCCTTGTAGATATCGACCTCTTCGCCGAAATAATGGACCCCCCGGTCCGCCTTGTTGAAAGCGAAGAAATTGCGCGACACCTCGGCCAGCCGGCCATCGCTCGATTCCCGCTCTTCGACGATCCGGGTCTCGACGCCGTCGACGACCTTGGTCTCCTCGAGGACCGTGATCACCAGGGTGACGCGGCGAAGGCCTTCGCGGCCCTCGAGCCGCAGCTGATAGCCCGGCTCGAGGCGGAAGAAATCGTTCGAGCCCGACGGCGCGAAGTCCTTCTTGTCGACGGCGAACGTATCGGTCCAGCCCTTGTTCGCTTGGACCGGGATCGAGGCCGTGAGGCCGCTCGCCGTGGCCGCGAGGGACAGGCCAAGCGTCCAGACGGCGATGCTCGTTTTCATGGGGCTCTCCTCTTCCGTTTGAGGCCGTCCGTTATCGGGCTGGGATGAGGACGATCTTCTCCAGGTTCATGGCGTGATTGTTGGTGATCGCCGTGATCCGGACTCGGAGCGCGTGCGGGCCGGCCGCGAGCGTGACCTTGCCGACGGGGAAGGCGGCCGGGAAATAGACGCTCGGCGACGGCTGCGTCTTGGCAGCCAGCTTCTGGCCGTCGATATCGACCTCATAGGCGGCCTGACCGCCCCACATGCTGGCGTAGGAGGCCCGGACCTCGTAGGTTTCGGGTTTGGAGGTCGTGAACTTCCATTCCGGGTAATCGTTGACGTTCTGCCAATTGGCCAGCATGGTCGTCCGGAAGAAATAATCGAGGTAGGCGCGCTGTCCCATCTCCGACTGGATGTCCGCAAGGTAAGCCGGGAGGTCGACGCGGCCGTCCGGGGCCGGGCCGACCGTCCAGGGGTCGGCGGCCGGCGGGCCGTCGAGCTCGAGGGCCACCACCGTCGCGTCGGGGTCCGCGGCCCGGGCGGGGAGGGTCACGACGACGTCCTTGGCGGCGCGGCGGGCGGCCAGGCTCCGGCCCTTATCGGCCAGAAGATAGGCTTTCCGGACCTCGTTCTTGAGCCCGGGCAGGATGATCCGGCCGTCCTGCGGCCAGCCCATGACGTGGATATAGAGCGTCGAGCCCTTGACCGTGGCCCGGCCGAAGAACGGCAGCCTCTCGAAGGGGCTCGCGGTCGTGCCGTAGATGGCCTCGCCGTTAGTCTTCAGCCACTCGCCGATGCGGCGCAGCCGGGCCTGGAAGTCCGCCTGGATGCGGCCGTCGGGCTGCGGCCCGATGTTGAGCAGGAGGTTGCCGCCCTTGCTGACGATCTCGATGAGCTGCCGGATGAGCTGGCTGGCGCTGTGGAACTCGGTCTCGGTGCGGTTGTAGCCCCAGCCGTTCCAGTTCATGGTATAGCAGGCTTCCCAGAGCCGGGGCGTGCCGTCGGGGTTGCGGATCCCGGTCGCCGGGACGTAGTTCTCCGGGGTGCCGAAATCGCCGTAACCGGGCTCGCGCTTGAACAACCGGTCGTTGATGAGGAGCGACGGCTTCATGGCCAGGAGCATCTTGCCGATGGCGAAGGCCCGCTGTTCCTCATTGGTGTGCTCCCATTCGCCGTCGAACCAGAGGACGGCCGGGTCGTACTTGGTCAGGAGCTCCTTGATCTGGTTCGTGGCGTAGTCCATGTAGCGGCCGAAATCGGCGCCTTTCGCCGAGCGGTCCTTTTCCCAATCGCGGCGCGGCAGGTAGTCGGGGTGGTGCCAGTCCATGATCGAGTAATAGAAGCCGAGCGGGACGCCGGCCTTCTTCATCGAGACCGAAAGGGGGCCGAGGATGTCCTTGCCGTACTTGGCGTGCATGACGTCGTAGTCCGTGTAGGCGCTGTCGAAGATGGCGAAGCCGTCGTGGTGCTTCGAGGTGATGATCACGTAGCGGACCCCGGCGTCTCTGGCCAGGGCGGCCCAATCGTCCGGGTTGAAGTTCACGGGATTGAAATTGTCGGCGTAGTACTGGTAGTCCTTGAGCGGGATCTGGAGCAACTGGCGGGCCCATTCCTCCCGGCCGATCATGGAATAGACGCCCCAGTGGATGAACAGCCCGAACTTGGCCTCGCGGAACCACTGCAGACGGTCGGGCGCCTGGTTGGCGGTTTGCCCGGCGGGGGCGGCGGAGGCGACGAGGCCTAGAGCGAGAAGGCTCAGGGTGACGACGGCGAGGACGCGGATTCTCATGATCTGACCTCTCTCTTATGGTGGCCCCAGATTATCCCCGCCGCGCCGGGCTGTCAACCAGACGGGTCCCAGGTCCCCTCTTGTCGGTCGCCGTCTTGACCCTGTCTTTTGGTCGGGTATATAAGCAGGCTTGGGAGGCCTTCCATGAAGCCACGCCATGCCGTCCTTGTCGCGCTCGCCGTCGCCGGAATGCTTTTCTCGGTTGGCGGCCGCGGTTTCGCCGGGACCGAAAAGCCCGGTCATGAATTCACCTATGTCTGCCGCGAGGGCGGGGCCGGCGGCTATGAGGCCTTCCCGGACGTCTGCCGGCTTCAGGACGGGCGGCTGATGGCGGTGTTCTATGCCGCCTACGATCACGTCGGCCTGCCCACCGCCCAATGGCCGCGCGGCGGCCGGATCGATTATGCGCTCTCCGCCGATGAGGGCCGGACCTGGTCGAAGCCGCGCGTCCTTTACGACGGTCCCGACGACGACCGCGATCCTTCGATCGTCGAGCTCCCGTCCGGCAGGCTGCTCTGTAACTTTTTCTCGCTGCGCCGCAAATCCGGGACGACCGGTCCCGCGGCCGAGTGGGACGGGCTCGGGACCTGGCTCGTCGAATCGACGGACCAGGGCCGGACCTGGTCCAAGCCCCGGCTCGTCTCGGCGGAATATTATTGCAGCTCGCCCATCCGCCGCCTCCCGGACGGCCGCCTCATGCTGGGGTTGTACCGCGAGGACGGAGGCAAGGCCTGGGGCGCGGTCACGACGAGCGCCGACGACGGCCGGACCTGGGGCCCGGTCGTGGATATCCCCAACGGCGGCTGGAAGCTCGACGCCGAGACCGACGTCATCCCGCTTCCGAACGGGCGCCTCCTGGCCGTCGAGCGCGAACCGGCGACCTCGATGTGCGCCTCGGTCTCGGCCGACGGGGGCCGGACCTGGGCCGCCTCCCAGCCCCTCGGCTTTCCCGGCCATTGCCCCTATCTTTTGAGGACCTCGACAGGCCTCCTCGTCCTGGCCCACCGCCTGCCCGGGACGTCGTTGCATTACTCTTATGACGACGGCCGGACCTGGAGCGAGAACGTCGCCGTCGACGACCGCATCGGAGCCTATCCCTCGATGGTCGAGCTCAAGGACGGCTCGGTCCTCATCCTTTATTATGAGGAGGGCGCGGGCTCGAACATCCGGGCCCGGCGTTTCCGGGTCGGCCCCGGCGGGCTCGAGTGGTTGGCTTTTGACGACGGCTCGGTCTATCGGCGCGACGATCCTCCGGCCGAGAGCGGCGCCCCCGTCATCCGTATCTTCCGGGAAGGGAACGTCTGGCGCATCGCCGGAGAGAGGAACGCTGTCCGACTGGACCTCGACACCCTCCAGCTGAGCGTCACGACGCCTTCGGGGAAATGGACCATGCGGCCGTCCCTTGAGGGCGACCTCGCTCTCGGCGACGCCGCCGGCCGAGCCTTCGGTGCCTTTCGGCTGGCCTCGGCCGTCCGCAAGAGCGCCGCGCCTTATCGGGCCGGGCTGCAAATGGGGATCAGGGTCTCGCTCGCCGGCTTCCGGTCCCTCGAGGGCCAGGTCCTCGACGCGTCCCTCGACCTGTTCATCGGGCTCGAGGGCGGCGGCGGGGACCTCGTCTGCCGCATCCTGGCCGGCGATGGAGATGTCCGGGTCCGCGAGCTCCTCTGGCCGGCCAGCTTCGAACCCGGGACGTTCACGGCGACGGTCGTGCCGTTCATGCAGGGGATGCTCCTGCCCAAGGACTGGCCGCGGCCCGTCCGCCTGTACGACACGATGAGCTACGGCCGGCTTTACATGCCCTGGTGGGGATTCACGAGGTCCTCGGGCTCGGCCCTCGTCGTGCTCGAGACCCCCGACGATGCCGGCTGCCGCTTCGACCATCCGGCCGGGGGCCCGACCTCGGTCGATGTGCGCTGGGTCCACTCGCTCGGGCGCTGGGCCTACCCCCGCGTCGTCCGCTTCGCCTTCCTTGATGACACGGCTGGCTACGTGGGGCTGGCCAAGCGCTATCGCCGCTTCATCGTCGAGTCGGGGCGGTTCGTCTCGCTCCGGGAGAAGATCGACCGCAATCCGCTCGTCGGCAAGCTCATCGGCGCGCCCGTCATCCACACCTCGATCCTCTATCATGTTCAGCCGCAATCAAGCTATTACGACAAGAAGGACCCGGCCAAGAACCATCAGCTGGTGACGTTCGATCAGCGGGTCCGGGAGCTCGAGGCCCTGGCGGCTCGGGGCGTTCACCGGGCCTATATCCACCTCGACGGCTGGGGACTCCGGGGCTACGACAACCTCCATCCCGACGTCCTGCCGCCTTGCCCCGAGGCCGGCGGCTGGGACGGGATGAAGCGGCTGGCCGACGCCAGCGACGCCCTGGGCTTCGTCTTCGCCATCCATGACCAGTACCGGGACTACTATCTCGACGGCGCGACCTACAATCCCCGCAACGCCCAGGTCGCCGAAGGCGGCCGGCGCGAGTTCCATGCTACCTGGTACGGCGGCTGGCAGACCTATCTCTGTCCCTCGCTCGCGCCGGGCTTCGTGGCCAGGAACCACCGGGCCCTCCTCGACCACGGCGTCAAGCTGCGCGGCGCCTACCTCGACGTCTTCTCGGTCGTCCCGCCCGACGAGTGCTACGACCCCGAACACCCCGTGTCGCGGACGGAGTGTCTCGAGTTCCGCGGCGCCTGCTTCGACTTCGTCCGCTCCTATGGCGGCGTCGTCAGCTCGGAGGAGCCGGCCGATTGGGCCCTGCCGAAGCTCGATCTCGTCCACCATGGCCCGTTCGCGCTCGATCCCAACCCCGGCGGGGGGCCGGCCATGGGCATCCCCATTCCGCTCCTCGACCTTGTCTATCACGGGGCCATCCTGCTGCCCTGGGCATTGGAGAAAGGCGCTTGGGGCATCCCCCAGAACGACCTGGGCTTTCTGCACGGCCTGGGCCATGCCGGGCTGCCCTATCTTTCGATCACCCCGACGGACGAGGAGCTCGAACGGGTCCGGACGATGTGCGCCCTCAACGCCCGGGTCGGACTTCTGGAGCTCGTGAACCACGAATTCCTGGGCCGGTCATACCGCCGCCAACGTTTCACCTACGCCGACGGCACCCAAGTGACCATCGACCTCGACGCCGGGACCTGGAGCGTCGATCCTCCGTTGCAGGTCCCCCCGGATATCCGTTAGAAAAATGGGGACGTTTCTATTTTTAAAACCGGCTCATTAATTCTAGGCTAATAATAAAAATAGAAACGTCCCTATTTTCCAGCCGGTCCCCATTATTGGCCCAAGGTCAGGAACAGGATCCCCGCCAATCCGGCCGCGATCCCGAGGAAGCCGAGCGGCTTGATCCTCTCACGGAAAAAGAAGACCGCGAGCAGGACCGCGGCCAGGATGGGTCCTGCCGTGGAGACGGGAAAGACGACGGGCTCCGGCAGCTTGACCAGCGCCCTCAGAGTGAACAGGTTGCCGGCGACGCTCCCGAGCGCCGCCAGCGTGCCGTACTTGAACAAGCCGGGCGCCGGCTTGGTTCTCCTGGCCAGAAGGAAGATCCAGAGCGCCAGGGCTCCGGCGAGGAACGTCACGAAGAGGAAGAACCAGAAGTTGATGGCGCCCAGCCGGGCCGCGGCGGCCTGGGCGAGCTGGGGAATACCGGTCAGTACAAAGGCCGCCCCAACCAGGGCCAGCCACTTCAGCCAGGCCGCCCTGGCCTCGCCCTTCGACGCCGCCGCCGACATCGAGATGAGGGTGACGCCGGCGACGATGAGCAGGATGCCCGCGGCAGCCGACCGGCCGAACGGCCGGGACCAGACGACGATCGAGAATGCGACGGGAATGAGGAATGACATCGTGTAGATGGAGATGGTCAGGGCGTACGGCCCGGCTTTGAGGGCGCTCAGGAAGAAGAAATAGGCCGCCGCCCCGCCGATGCCGCCGCCGATCGCGAGAAGGACGACGGGCGCGGAGACGAGAAGAGGCTCCCGGGAGACGACGACGGTGATCAGGCACAGAGCGGCCGCGGCCGCGAAGAGAGCCGCGGTCAACGTGGGGGAGGAATGGCCTTTGAGACTGCCGAGTTTCATGATGAAGTTCATGGCTACGAACCCGGCTACGGCCAAGCCGAGGAAGATCCATCCCATGAGCGCCTCCTTCTCCGGCCTCAGACCGCCCGCAGGGCCCTGCGGGCCGCTTTCAGGAACGCGCCTTCGACGCCCGCCGCGAAGGGGAAGAGCTGGTAGAACATCGGGGCGCAATAGCACGCGTAGTCGGTCTTGTCCTTGAAGTCGCGGTCGGTCGGGACGTAGCCGATATTTCCGTTGGCGTAGCCGACGGGGACGAGCGGGCCGTCGGTCGCCTGGAGCTTCAGGCCGATCGCGCTGAAGAACTCACCCGGCAGGGCGGCGATCTTCAGCCCGCCGATCCGCAGGGCCTGGACGGGCACGTTCGCGACCGCCGGGGCCCGACGGAGCCCCGGGGCCGCGGCCAGGGCCCGTTCGCGCCAGCCCTCGGCGAACTTGGCCGCGCCGGGGAATTGGGAATAGGTCTTGGCGAACGCGGCGGCCTGGCGCTCGATCGCCCGCTCGTCATAGACCGTGAGGGGGATCGCGATGCGGCGCTCGCCGGCCGCCAGCCGCGGTCCGGGCTGCGGCACGGCGTACCGCTCGGCCCGGACCAAGCGCCGCCGGACGAGGTCGGCGATATCGGCGAGATCCTCCACCGTCCCCTCGCCCCAGCGGTTCTTTTGAAGCAGCGGATCGATGTCGCCGCAGAAGCCCTGGAAGAAGAGGGCCCGGTCGCCGAGCTTCTCGATCTCGCGGACGACCGCGCCCGGCCAGTCGGCCGAGACGTGGCTCCGTCGCCCGAAGACGACGGCGTGACAGGCGTAGCTCAGGAGATGGATCTTGTGGGCGGGCGTCCGGAGGATGATAACCTTGAGGACGGGGTCGACGCCGCAGAAGTCGTTCTTGCGCCGGTTGTAGCCGAGCGGCTCGATGGCCTCCAGGGCATAGGCGAGCCCGGCCGGCCGGGGCCCGGCGACCGCCTCGGCCGCCGCCTCGCTGACGAGCCCGCGCAGCCGTTCCATGTAGGCCTCATCGACGTCGCCCAGCCCTGGCATCGGTTGGGTGGCCGGCCCGCAGTGCGTGTGCGTCGCCGCGAGAAGGACCGCTTCCCGTGGCAGGCCGTGGGCCGCCGCGATCTTTGTCCGGATCGCGTCCGCGTCCTCGACGGTGAAGCCGATGAGGTCGCAGCTCGCGAGAAGAAGCGCGGTCTTTCCCGCCCGCAGGTAGACCGCCCGGCACTTGAGATCGTCAAGGACGGATCCGGCCTTGCGGTCGAGGTAGAAACCGTAACCGGCGAGATCGACGCCGAGCGGCGGCGTGATCGTCCTTTCGCCGTAGCCTGCGGTGAGCCCGTTCAAGGCTCCCTCCCTTCGATCAGGGCCCGGGCCTTGGCGACGTGCGCGGCGATCGTCTTTTTGGTCTCGACGTAGCGGCCGGGGAACTCCCGGTCGAGCCGGGCCGCGACGCGCTCGACGTGGTCGACGAACCGGGCCGCGAGCCGGCGGCCGTCGCGTTCCTCGAGCAGCGCGCCCGTCTTTTCGAGGACACAGTTATAGGCGGTCGAGGTGCTGCCGCGAAGCAGGTTGCCCGGATAGAGCTCGACCAGGTCCGCGAGAACGGCTCTCCGGGCCGGCGTGTCGGCCAGGACCCAGAGGGCCTGCCCGATCGAGCGTCGAGGATCGTAAGCGCGGGGATTATAGGCATAATCCGCGCAGGTCAGGAGCGGGATGCGGTTGATCTCGTTCTGCGGCGAGAGCGGGTTGCTCATGTAGCCGTAGGCCGCTTCGGCGAGGTCGGGATCCCGGCCGGTGACCGGGCCGAGGTGGAGGGCGCCGGAGCGGTCGTTGACCGGATAGTTATCCCAGATGATCAACCGATGGCCGGCGGCCCGGCGGAACGACTCGGCCGCCGCCCGGGTGATGCGAAGCGTGACGACGTCGTCGCCGGTCCAGAAGAGGAAGACGTCCTTCTCGAGAACTCGGCCGAGGGCCTCGGTGTAGATCTTGGCCTCGCCCGGGCCGGCCGGGCCCCAGTAATAGACCGGGCAGAAGACGAGCTCCGCCTCCGGGTCCTTGGCCCGCAGCCGGGCGAACAGGCGGTTGGCCAGCCCGGCGTGGGCCGCGCCGAGGGCGGTGATGTCCTGGCCCTTCACGTCGATGTCGTCGTAGCTGAGGCTGAACCAGCGCACGCCCAGGGCCTGGACGGCCGCATAGTTCTTCCACATGGCCTCGAAGTCTTCGTCACTGTCGTATTTGAGCGGCCGCTCGCTGAAAAGGGCCGGATGGAAGGAAAAACAGAAGGTCAGGCCCGCCGCGCGACAGGCCGCGGCCACCCGGCCGAGGCCGTCGAGGGTGGCCGGCGGCAGCGGCTCCCACCAGCGGTTGACGAACTTCACGGTGTCGGTGAAAACGCTGGTGTAGCAGCTCATCAGGAAATTCATCTTGGCCCGGGCGAGAACGGGGATCTCGGCCAGGTACTGGTCCCAGGTCCAGGCCCAGCCCTTGGTGCCGCGCAGGACGAACCCCGGCTCTTTTTGGCCGGGCGGCAGGGGGGTCGGAAAAGGCGTCTGAGCGGCCGGCAGGGCGACCTTGAACGTCGGCCGGGCCGGGTCCGGCCGCCCGCCGCCGCACGCCGGGCCCAGGACCGCCAGGATGCAGATGAGAGAACGGAGCTTCTTGGCCATGGCGCCTCCGCGACCCGGCCGGTCATGGCCGGCCGGCGCCGAGAGCTTATTCTAGGAGTTCCCAAAGGGAGGCGCAATGAGAAAATCCGCCGGCGCCGTTCGTCGCTTTAATGAAAGCCGGGTCCTGAGCCCGGTCCAGAGCCTTTCCCATGACCCGCCAATGCCTGTCACGTCTCGCCGAGGTCGTTTTCGACCACGTCCCCGCCGACGGGGCCATCTTCC
>Ga0326726_10001190_pt1 | contig 24259 bp, 16 predicted proteins | sample MHFenrmetagenome_2_FD_207603 | JGI IMG/M metagenome (GOLD analysis project Ga0326726, IMG submission 207603) | Lab enriched peat soil microbial communities from Michigan Hollow, Ithaca, NY, United States - MHF15MN | ecosystem: Environmental > Terrestrial > Soil > Wetlands > Peat | place: USA... | reverse complement strand
CACTATAACTCTTGTAGACCTTTCCTTCTCCATCCAGAAGCGTAGGAAAAGGAAGACTGTATTTCTTTGAAAAGGCTGATGCTTTCTCCCTGGATTCCATGACATTGATATTCAGAAGAACCAGACCTTTGGCATTATATAAGGAATAGATTTCTTTCAGCTTGGGCATTGTGGTACGACACTCGGGGCACCATGTAGTCATGAAATACAATAAGATTGTCCTTCCTTTATAATCACTCAGCCTGACGTTCTGGCCGTCTAAATCTTTTAAGGTAAAATCCTCGGCACGATCATCATCCTGTGTATTAGCAATTTCCTCCCCTTGTGCGACATTTGGGATACAGAAAAATATGATGATATTGCATACCAAGATAAAACTAAAGAGCCATCGAAGAGACTTTTTCATAATTAATTATTTTTAATCCACAATTGTGATTTGACAGGAACTCACCTTTTCGCTGTAGAAAATATAGAATGACTACGATTGTGCGTCAAGAAAAAATGATTGCAGAATATGACTGCAGAGGCCTGAGGAGCACATTTCTGCAATTTGGGAGTATGATGTCGGAGGCTCAAATCCTATGAGCCCGACCATTAAAATCAATATATTAGCATGCATTTAACAGCCCCAGTATAGTTCGAATTGACAATGGGGTACACAGATCAATCCCTCAGAAGGTCGGTCTTGTAGACATCTCGTCCCCCTCCACGACCTCCTGCATATAAAAATAATCCCCAGACATAAGGACTAGGGGTCCTCGCTGTTATTGGCTGGTGTAGCATGTCCTTGGACGGAGTTTTCTTTATAACAGGAGTAAACACGAGCACAGGCCATTTCTTCCTGAAGAAATGCTAATCTAAGTATGGCTGTCAGTACACTATTTCGATCGGAAATAACCAAAAACATCAGACCTTTAACTTAACATGTGGTATAATTTTTTGAGGCAGATTTGATCTAGTTGCGGTTATTTGGAGTCCGACCCCAATCTATCTCTCAGCAAACGGCGGCGCTGGGAATCAGACTCGAACAAATGCCGGTTTATGTTAGCAGCTCATCCGGATTGTCTCATTCAAATTACTAATAGCACTTCTTATCGCAAAAACAAGAGCATCTGCGTTTTGAGGGTATGAAAGTTTTATTATTGATTGTGCACCATATTCTCGCCAGTCCCTCGGCGATGCACGCGGCGCCCCCCCTGCTTGACCAATAGTGCATATGGCAAGTGGGAAACAGATGGCAGATGCAGTTGCCGATTCTCACACTGCAGTCACGAACGATGGCGTTGTATTCGTCGTTAAGAGGTTGCAGCGGAAAGCTGAAGACATCATGTCTCTCATACAAGTTCATCCACCCGCCTTTCACGGGCGGGTAAAAAACGGCGGCCCCCTTCACCGGCACTATTATAGGCTTTCCGAAATTATTAAAGCGAACGCCCCAGAGGGCGATGGGACAACCCATTGTATAGAAAAGAACGAAGGTCTTCCCTTGTTCCAAGGAATTAACACCCATGTGTTTTTGCACATTCGGGGACGTCAGATTCTGGGAGATGTCATAGAAGTAGTTGCTGGTTATAACAGTTCCGAGACTATGGCCAATGACGCATAACGGGGCATTCTCGCCGGCGTCAAGCGCCAGACTGTGCAGGGATCGGGCCACCTCGGCATGTATCTTATCATACACTGTTCTATCTTTCGACGAAGGCTGGTAGGCGAATGCGTCTGCGGCGTAACTGACGACAAACTCACGCAGCCATTTCCAGGGAAAATCGAATTTTTTCATTTTGCGCCGTAGCTCATCCTCGGGAACTTGCATTATATACGCCCAGTGGACGGGCTTAAATTTGAGACAGGAGTCAACATCCACGCCTTTCACCAAATTAGAGAACTCCTTCTTGATCGCAGCTTTTAGTACATCGACACAAGTCTCGTCTTGCCCCCCGGCGCCGTGGATCATAGCTACGGCGATCTTATCACCCCACGGTTTTTTTGATTCTTCATTCATGGCAGCTCACTCCTTTCTTGAACAAAGTGTTAGGAAAAGAGAATCGTATATCAATAATACATGGCCACAAAATTCATACATGTCTGCACCGCTGTAGCGGTATCGTAAGGAAAATTTCGGGGCTGCTATCAAGATTGGCGCAATCATCACGTCTTCAAAAAAATTCCTGCCTTTTCCCAAGGTTCCATGCGATATTGTAAAGTACGTGCCCTCGGAAACCCGATAAACGTTTAATCATTGACTGCATTGAAAATAGACGCCGGCCCACAAGCCGGTGTCCTTCTTCAAGCTGCTCCGCGGTCATCAGTCTCGGGCGAAAGACCACTTTGCCGATCGTGTGCGAATATTGTTGCCAATCCTTGTGCAGCAGCCTTCCCTCCCATTCCAGTTTATTGAAGAGCGGCGAACCGGGATAAGGTGTCAAAACACCCACCGTCGGAGTTTCAATTCTGTTTTTCTCGATAAAATCGGCGGTCCTATCGAAAGCGCCACTGTCGTCGTCGTCCAAGCCAAGAATAAAGGTGCCTGCTACCCCTATCCCGTGGTCGTGAATCTTTTTCACTCTTTCCGCATACTCTGAAACCTTGTTGGTCCTTACCTTGCCTATGGCCATGATGTTTTTGTCTGATAGTGACTCAAACCCGATCAGCAAATACAGGCAGCCGCTTCTTGATGCCAGTCTCAACAAATCATCGTCGGAGGCGATCGACAAGGTTGCTTGGGCAGTCCAACTGATCTTTAGGGGTATCAACGCCTTGAAAAGTTCCCGGGCATGCTCCTTATTACCAACGATGTTGTCATCGACAAACAAAGCCAAAGGGTACGGGAAAGTTTCAATTTCCGAAATTACCTCGGAAACTGGGCGGAAACGATATTCTCTTCCTGAAATGAGGTGGATCGAACAGAAAGAGCAGCGGTTGGGGCATCCCCGAGAGGTCTGAACCAGGTTAGTCGAAAGGTATTTCTGCTTGTTAAGCAAGTCTTGGCACGGTAGCGGCATATTTCGCATTTGGCAAAGATTCTTTCCACGGTAAAAACGCCTTAACCTGCCCTCTTTTGAGTCTTGTAGGACCTGGATCCAAACCTTTTCAGCTTCTCCGATGACCACCGCATCAGCATGCCGGATTGCCTCTTCAGGAATCGCCGTGGCATGCATCCCGCCAAGGACGACCTTTATACCCCTTTCCTTGAACCGGTCAGCAATCTCATATCCACGGTGGGCGTTTCTGGTAAGCATAGTTATGCCTGCGAGATCAACTTTCATGTCAAAGTCTATGACTTGCACTTCCTCGTCTACGATAAATAATTCATGATTTTGAGGAGTCAGGGCGGCAAGCTGCATGAGCGACATCGGTGGAAGTTTACGGCCTCCGCCTAATTTTATGCGGGAAAATCTATTGAAAAGTGATTTGGCAGATTTAAGGGCTGATCCCTCTTGATAATCGAGATCCCTCTTGCTAAAGCCCGGCTGAATCAGACAAATTCTCATCTAATGGTGATCATCTTTTATGGCAGCCAAGACCTCTGTTGCTTTACTGAGGTAAGTTTCGGCCTGGCACTTCTCAAGGTAGTAAATAGCTTTTGTTATATTGTCTCTGGCTTTTTGTTTATTCCCCTTCAGTTTATGCAACAGCCCGAGGTGATAGTAAGCATGACCTAACATTCCCATCGCCCCGATTTTCTCGGCAACTTCGATGGCCTTTAGAAAATGATGCTCAGCCCTTTTACTGGCGAAAGGAAGATATCGTATCAGAAATCCGACATTGCTCTGCAGGAGCGGAAAGGAGATGGAAGTGGACCTATCAACCATCTTGAGAAACACGGTTCCTAAAAGATATTCCGCATTAGAGTAACGCCACTTGCATCCGCTTTGTAACCATACTTGTTTCACGCCTTCGGTCATTTTCAGTCCCTTAGCCATTTGCCCACTTGCTATCATCATCGCGCCCAAGGCGGCTTTTGCCGGCATCCCCAATATCTCCCCTCCAAAATTGTCGCAGAAAGAGATGAGCTTTTCAAGAGGCTCTATTGCCTCCTGAAACTGACCGATGGCTGCATAGCTCAACCCCAAGTGCAATTTCGGGAACTGGGTATACCACGGATCAGCTGAGACGTTAATGGCTCTCAGGTTGCATTCGATGGCTGAAGTGAAGTCGCCATCCAACAAAAAACCGAATCCTTTTACCCAGTGGCCGAAGACCATGCTCCGGATATTGGAGTGTTCCTGGCCGTATTGCAAAAGGGCGTCCCCCATATGGCTGGCCTTCTTGCTCTCACCTCTGACCCAATAGACATAGCCCATGGCACCTAGGACTAAGTGATAAGGGTATAGCCCTGAATCAATCGACTTGCCTATCTCCGATGCTCTCTCCCCATGAGTGACAGCCTCGTCCAGCAGGCCCAAGTCGGCACAGGTGTATGCCAACCAAGTGGATGCAGTGCTGATGATCTTCGGGTCAGCGATCTCATCTCCGAGTTTGAGAGCTTGGCTCAGGTAATAATAGGAATCCTTGAAATTTTCCCTCTGCATCAGCGCCATCCCCATCCACACGTAGTATATCCCCAGCTGCGACTTATCATTCAAAGATTTGACAAGCTCCTGATAGGCGTTGAGCAACCTGATCATCTCCTTAAAATCTCCCCGATAATAGAAGACCAGCATCCATTTCAAGAGGATATCAACCAACAGTTGGTTTTCCTCTATCGTCCGGTCATTTTTCATGGCCAGAAGTTCGAAGCCTTCCCTGAAGTACTGATCAGATTCATCTAGGGCATATCTGCTAAGACTTTTCTCTCCCGCTTTAATCAGGTAATCAATAGCCTTGAAAATAGAATGTCCCTGTTTGAAATGAAATGCCATGGTTTCATAGAACTCCGGAAGCCGATCAGAAAAGAAATCTTCTATTACCAGTCCAATACGTTCATGTATTATATGGCGTTCCTTCTTGAGGATACCGTTATAGACAGCCTCTTGCGTCAGGGCGTGTTTGAAGATGTATTCCATATCCGGTTGCAGTGACCTGACCCTGATCAGATCAAATCGCTCCAGAGCACTAAGACTTCTCTCAATATGCTCCTTCAATTCCGAAATTCTGTTGAGAATTTCGTAGAGGAATACCCTACCAATGACTGATGCTTCCTGAAGAATCCTTTTTGTCTCTCTTTCCAAAAAGTCAAGCCGAGCAGAAATAATGCCCTGAACTGTCGATGGAATATTCGCCTCCAAAAGACTTCTGGTCAGTTTCCAGGCCCCATCTTTACAGACGAGGGTTTCGGATTCGATGAGGGCATTTATGACCTCTTCTAAATAGAAGGGGTTCCCTTCCACCCTGGCTTGAATGAACTTCCTGAGCTCAGGTGGTATGTCTTGTGCCTTAAGAAGAGATTCCACCATATCCTGGGCTTCTGAGGTCGAAAACTCATGGAGCCTGATCTCATGGTAGGACCTAATACTGCTCGCCTTATGACTGGTAAAAAGGCTGAAGGGTGGCCGGTACATGCAAAGGAAAAGAGCAGGATGCGGGAACTCGGAAAGTATGTTACGCAAAAGTTCAATAGAGGAGATATCAGCCCAATGGAGATCTTCCAGGCAGACAATGGTCGGGCCTCTTTGCGCAAGAGCTGCAAATATAGTCTGAATGGCCTCATGAAGCCGCATTTTCCAGAACTCGGGGCTTACCCCCTCAATCTCGGGATAGCTGAGAGAATAGAGGCTTCCCACATAAGGAATCAGGTCAGCCCGATTGCCGATGAGATATCTTGTACCTGATTCAACCTTCCGTTTTACCTCTTCCGGTTGGTCACCCTCTTGAATTTGATAAGCCCTATTCAGAAGGTCTATCAGCGGAAAGTAGGGGATGTTTTGCGAATAGGCATAGGAATGACCTTCACGCCATTGAATAGCGTTGAGGTCTAAGGTGGCCTTGAATTCCTCGATGAGCCGGCTCTTTCCTGTACCTGCATCACCGGTAATGGAGATGATTGTTTTGTTTCTTTTCTTGAGTTTAATAATGGCTTCAGTAAGGAGGGACATCTCTACCTTTCGGCCGATAAGATCAGCCCTCATTCCAGAAAGTCGATGAGTCTTGATCGGTTCTTCTTTTGGAGATACAACCCTGTAGGTCCTTATCGGCTCAGCTTTGCCTTTCAATGTAACTGATTTCAGAGGCTCGAAAGAAAAATACCCCTCTGCCTGGCGATAGGTATCAGGACTGACCACTATCGTACCGGGTTTTGCCAATGCCAATAGTCTAAAGGCTAAGTTTATGGTGTCGCCTAATATTCCATGAGTTCCTTTCTCTATGTTTACGTCACCAGTCACTACAATGCCTGTGCAAATGCCAGTGTGCATAATTAAAGGCTTTCCAATTCGCTTTTCATATTGGGGACTGATGGATGAAACTATCTCGTGAATTTCTCTAGCGACCTTGATGGCCCTTACGGGGTCATCTTCGTGAGATTTGGGAACTCCGAAGAGAGCCATAACTGCATCACCGATATACTTCTCGACGAAACCTTCATATTTTGAAACTACCATGGAGATTTCCCCAAAGATCTTTCCCATGATCTCTTTGATCTCTTCGGGATCGAGCTTCTCTGTTATGGCTGTATAGCCGGTCATATCTGAAAAAAGAACCGTAACGTGTTTGCGTTCACTGTCGGACGGAGGACTGGGCTTTTCTTTTAGGGTAGGTTCTTCTAATCGTTGACCACAGTTGCCGCAGAATTGATAGTCTGGAGGGTTGGTAGATTGACAACCTGGGCAGACGCTCTCTAACTTAGTTCCGCATCTACCACAGAATTTCTTTCTTTCTGGATTTTCAAACTGGCATTTCGGACATTTCATCTTCGATGTCCTTTGTTAAAAGTGATGCCGTTCGTGCTTCAGAGAAAGAGGAGCAGCCGCTGTGGTCAGAGCTATCTAGATGGTTGGCTTGAAGGGTTAACGAAGTAACTGAAAATATCTATAGTATGTGAATATTTTAAGCTTAGTCACAAGATTGTCAAGGAATTTTTGGGAATCTATATAATTTATTATGTCTGAAAAAGTCGTTTTGAGGATTACAACCGGTAATCCTTGCTATTCCCCATACGTTAAGAGTCGCGCTTTGTAGGTGGAGTTAATTTCCGCCAAAATTAAATTTTGATTGATAACGTTCGCACATTTCCTAGAGAAAGGTGCTATAGAAACGAATTGGTGCAAACTTCTCTTTTTCGTCAATAAAGGAGCGTTTAATCATATATAGAATAGTCTTTACTTTTTAAATCCACGTAACAGTTGCTAGCAGTCTTTATCCCCGTATTTTCTCTTACAGTCATTCAACACCAAATATTCTTCTTGCCTTTTTAAAATATTGTTATCAGAATAGCGCGGCTTTACAGGTAGAGACCTTAGTATATAAAATCTTCCTCATTCCCCCTTTGTAAAAGTGGGACTCATATTTTGTAGACCTGGATCCCGGATCAGGTCCGGGATGACAGCATGAAAAATATTTTCGCGGGAATAACTTAAACTTGTAGAGCAGAAAGGGGTATTAGCATGATCAAGCATATTGTCTTCATGAAATTTAAGAAAGGCGTTGTAGACAAAGATGTTGCCGAGTTGGAGAAACTCATGGCGGCACTGCCCGGAAGAATACCGGAAATCAAAGAGTACCTGTTTGGCCGTGACATTGTGCATTCTGAAAGATCTTATGATTTTGCTCTCATTTCCGCCTTCGATGATCTGGATGCCTTGAAGCGTTATCAGCCACATCCGGACCACCAGCCCGTTCTTGCTAAGGTGAAGGAGCTGTCAGAGGCTATTCTGGCAGTGGATTTTAAAGTATAAAGATATTGGAGCTTTGACAATCTTTCAGTTGTCATCACGGTTCAAATCCCTTTGCGGAGCCGGCATCTGGATTCCAGCCGGAGTCTGCGCTCGAATGCCCTTGTCGGGAGCGGAAATGACAAAAGGTGGATAGGTTTTCCAGATCAAGGAATGACAGATAACTCAGATTGCCACGTCGCTTTACTCCTCGCAATGACATCAGAGGTAGATTTTTTTCTAAGAGCTTGATTTCATAGGAAACTTGCATGTCCCGTGGAGCGCCACATAGGCACGAAAGTCACCCGCACAACAGCTACTTTTTTGATTGCTTTTTTTACGTAGTTATTGATTTTGGGTGTGGGCCAGTTGAAGGTGCCGAGTGCAAGACCGTGGCGGGGAATGACTGCCCCATGTAATGTTCAAAGTGCAGACTCGCTTCTATGAGCTTATCAAGGTTGATTCCTGTTTTCAGACCCGTCTCATGAAACATATTCACGGTGTCTTCCGTGGCGATGTTTCCTCTGGCGCCGACGATAAAAGGACAACCTCCCAGTCCCCCAAGAGACGTATCAAAAATGGAAATCCCCTCGTTGACGGCCGCCCATACATTGGCAAGGCCCAAGCCGCGTGTATTGTGAAGATGGAGTGATACAGGCACTAACCCCGCTATGTCCTGTACGCGTTTTACCACTATCTTCACCTGTACCGGATTAGCCATGCCGGATGTGTCGGCAAGGCATATCTCGTCAGGTTCTCTTTTGATAAAATCTTTCACGAGTTTGATTACCTCACCTGTGTGGACTTTCCCTTCATACGCACAGCCGAAGGCGTTCATCACACCTGCCCTCACTTCCATGCCCGCGCCATGCGCCTTGTCGATCAGCAGTCGGACCTCTTTCATAGCCTCGGCAACGGACATACCGCTGTTTTTCCTGCTATGCGTTTCACTCGCGGACACGTAAACGCCCACGTGCGGAACTTCGCATCGTATAGCTCGATCCAGCCCTCTCTCGTTCAGGATCAGGGCTGCGTAGACAACTCTTTTTTTTCGTCTGATCCTGCTCCAAAGTTCTTCCGCATCTGCCATCTGCGGCACCAGGCGGGGATTGACAAAAGACGACACCTCGATGCGCCGGATACCGCAATCGATCAGCTCATTGATGAGTTTTACTTTTTCTTCGGTGGATACGATTTTCTTTTCGTTCTGGATGCCGTCCCTGAGGACGACTTCATGAATGGTGATTTTTTTTGGCTGGGTGCTTTGCATAGAGAGATATTAAAACCTTTGTATAATGTTCACAATGTTATTACGAACCCTTCGGTTTACTCAGGGTAAACTCTGTGAGGAATCTTAATATATTTTAATTCATCAAGATTTCTCGTTTCACTCGAAATGACAAAAAACAATTGTGACACAGTCCCTTGGTCAAAATGATAAAGTGAGATTTTTCAATGCCTTCTATATAGCAAAAAAAAACAGGGAGAGAAAGGATCTTCTCTCCCTGCATCAAACCTCAGTAGTTTGCTACTTCCAGGCTGACGGTCCCCATTTTTCCGGCAGGATTGCCTGCGGGGGCCATTCGGGTGGCACCAGTTGGCCGGGTTTTTCACCCGCCTTCTGGATGAGCTTGGCTAGACCGGGACGGGCGTGTTCCGGATGTCCTGCCTTCAGTGTCCGGCCGTTAATGATGGCCTCGGAACGGAGTCTCCGTCCGATCGTCTTTTCCATCTTCTTTCCGAGCGAGAGGACACGGTCCACATTGTACCCGTGCTCGATACCCAGCTCGTCAATCATAACGATCAAATCTTCAAGGGTAATGAGACCCACATACCTTGGATCGTAATAGTATTCGCCGGTTCCTCTTACGGGACAGTCATCGAGGAAGTTGGCCGGCTGCCCGCCCAAACCACCCAGGGTTCCTTCGAAGCGGCAGATGCCCGCCTGGAGGGCCGCCAGGATCGAGGCGGAAGCAACACGCTTCGTCTCATGGAGATGGCAGAGATGCGCCTCAGGATTGGGCATGGCATCGAGGACCATAGAGAAATAGCGGTAAACCTGGGCCGCGGAGGCCGAGCCGTCGTGGTCGGCATGCTCGATGTCATGGGCGCCGATAGAGAAAAAGCGTTTCGTGAACTCTACGGCATCCTTCAGTTCCGTAGCGCCGGTGATGGGGCTTCCCCAGATAGTGCTCACGGTGCCACACATCTTCATGCCGACATCGGCTGCTTTCTTGATGCAGCGCTCTGCCTCTTTCCAGTACTGTGTAAGCGTCGTTCCAGAGTTGGCAAAATGGTGTTCCGGGTCGGTGGAGACCATCATCAGAACACGATCCGGACCGATACCCTTTTTCCTGAGCTCAATCGCCGTATCGACAGCGGGTTCGCGGATAGTCACCGCGGTCATGACTAACTCATCATATTTGACCCCTGCCCTCTCGCAGCGCTTTTTAAACGCATCGCTTCTGAGGGCGGTTAAGACCTGTTCGGCATCCCTGAACTGGGGAATGCCAGCCGGGTTTCCCAGGTTGGTTACCTCGATCTCTTTTGCGCCGGCAAGGATCATCTCCTGGGCATAGAAGATTTTGGCGTTCGTGGATATGAATTTTTCTTCGTGCTGGAAACCATCGCGCACGGTTATGTCACCGATGGTTACCTTTTTGGGCATTTTGGGGAAAATTTTCCAGTAATCGTACTCCGTCATAAAAATCATGACCTCCTAAATTTATTTAAATTCAAATCATGTTCAAGTGTAACCCACGCCCCGCGAAGGCGGGGACGGGAATGACATTTAAAAGGAAGAAAAGAGGACAGGGAACTGTCTGCCAGCCAGAACAAGACCTGCCCTCCCTCCCCCCTTTATTCTCCTTTGAATACGGGTTTACGTTTCTCCACAAAGGCTGCAAGTGCTTCCAGGCGGTCCTTTGTCGGAATAGTAGCCTCGTATGCCTTGGACTCAAGCGGCAGAGCCACGCCAAGGCTTGCTTCAGAACCGTAATTGATGGCAAATTTAGCCTGGGCCACACCGATGGGACCGTTCTTGGCGATTTCCCTGGCCAGTTCCAACGCGGCCTCCATCAGCTTGTCCGGTTCGACGACCTTGCTGACCAGACCGATTTTCAGAGCTGTTTCGGCATCGATTCTTCTTGCCGTGAAGATCAGCTCCTTAGCCTTGGCTACACCAACGATTCTCGGCAGCCTTTGCGTTCCGCCGGCACCCGGGATAATCGCGAGGCTGGTTTCCGTCAGTCCCATCACTACATTCGATGAAGCGATCCTGAGATCACAAGCAAGGGACAGCTCGGTCCCGCCGCCAAAGGCAAAACCGTTGATCGCCGCGATAACCGGAACACGTACCTGTTCTACAGCGGTGAAAGTGCTTCGGATCGTGAAGATGAAGCGGCGTACCTGGTCATCCGAAAGTGTTCTCCTTTCCTTCAAATCCGCCCCTGTCGAGAAAGACCATTTTTTAGGATCGTCACCGGATTTGGCGCCGGTGATAATGATGCACCGCAGACCCATATCGAAATTGGCTTCCCGTACGGTATCGGCCAGTACGGCCAGCAGATCAAAGTTGAAGCAGTTCATCGCTTCAGGGCGATTCAGTGTGAGAATCAGGATGCCCTCTTCAGTTCTTTCTTTCAGCAGTATATCTGCCATAGGTATTTTCCTCCTTACGCTTTTCATGCTTTCCGGACCTGACGCAACGCATAAGATTCCGCGTCGTTTCCCGGAATGACACAAGATGCGAATTATTAGTTGCTCTTCCTCCCGCCAGACTGCGGCGTCCGTCTATATCCGCCGCAGTTCTGGGAACCGGGAGCGTTTCCTTGGCCACATCTTCAGGAGGGGCAAGGGGTGTAATCTTTTAATATCTCTTCTCAGGGATGTACCATCAGGACTAAACCTTCAGATCACCCCAATCAGACTTGTCTATTGGTGCGCGGTAGCAAAGCTCCAATGACCTTGCCAGTTTTTCACGCGCCTCCTTGAAGGTAATGACGCCATCATGGAATAAGAGTGAACCGGTCAGGAAGGGATGTCCCTCGGCGTCGTAGCGGTCAATCATCATCTGGCGGAACTTTGCCATTTCTTCTTCATTAACCTCTTGGCCTTTATCGACGATATTTTTCCTGCGGACACTCTCCACGATGAATCCCGCCGTCCTTCCGGACATAACTGTCGTACGGCCCCTCATATTGGTAAAGCAGAATACCGGTCTAAAGGCCCTTCCGCACATGCCGTAGTTGGCAGCCCCATGGTCGGGGCCGATGACGTACTGGATCTTCGGAACATTCAGCACGCTGCACGTGCGCACCATATCTGATCCGTATTTTCCGATCCCGCCCCATTCCTCGGATTTGCCGACCATGTAGCCCGGTGACCCCTGAAAAAAGATTACCGGAAGCTTTGAGTTGCCGCAGCGGATCATCCATTCCGTTGCCTTCCTTGCCGCTTCAATATAGATAACCCCGGTTCCACTGGATGCAATGACACCTACCGGCATCCCTTTCAGCCACATCTTGCCGGCTACTACACTTTCACCGCGGTTGAGACCGTATGTTGGCTTATATTCATGAAAATAGCTGTCATCCGCGATGCATTTGAGGGTATCTTTGATTTGAATCGCATTATATGTATTGCTTGGAGTGTTGCGCATCATTTCCTTGTAATCAAATTTGGGTTCAGCAGATTTTCTACGCCCGCAGTAAAGGGTCTGCGCGGGTTCAAAGTCGATGATGTCGCGCAGCTTCTTGATCCCTTCTTCCTGTGATTTCACGAAATGGTCGCAACCGCCTGAGTGCTGGGTATGGACATAGGCGCCTCCCAGGTCTTCCATGGATACCGTCTCACCGATGGCCGATTTCACCATGGGGGGACCTGCCAGGAAGGCAAAGGCCAGCTTCTCTATCATGATGGATTCGGAAGCGAGATAAACGATGTACGCACCGCCTGCCGTATTTCCGCCTGTAGAAAGGGTGTATTGTTTTATTCCCATGGCAGACATGCGGCACATATTATAGAACATGCTCCCGAAATGACCATCGTCGGCAAAACACCCCAGCTGCAGAGGCAGGTTGATTCCGCCGGAGTCGGCGATGTATATGCAGGGCAGCCGGAGGCGCTCGGCAATTGCCTGGGCCCTCATATGCTTCTTCAGGGTAATGGGGAAGTATGTCCCTGCCGCATAGCGGTTCTCATTCGCGAAGATGACGCAGTCCTTTCCATTAACGACACCTACGCCGGTAACCATCCCCCCACCCGGGATGTGCCCCCTTTTCTCCGATTCATAGATCTCCCCTCCGTAGAGCTTAATCTGTCCTATGTTATAGCCGGCATCAAGTCCAAGCTCAAAGAAATCCGTACCCGGATCGATTAACATCTTGATAAGCTCACGCATCGGTTTCTTGCCCTGCTTGGCAAGGCGCTTTAGCTGCTCCTCTCCGCCGATGTTATATGCATCTTCACGGTGCTTCAGGAGGATGGCATCCTGTTCTTCCCAATGTTTTAAATTATTATCCTCTTCCATAATAGTTCTCCTTAACCTCCACGGTTTGATCCCTGCCCCGACTGCTGCCGGTTCCTTAAAAAAACTACCTGCCGATTACGTATCGATACGGATCGATCTGGTCCCTTAATATGGACAATTCTTTCGCTGTCGGGGTTTTGCTCTCCACGATCTTCTTGGCCTTCAGCAATTCAAATCCGCAATTGTCCTGCACATCCTTTTCGGAATAACCGGGGTTGATCGCGATGATCCGCATTCTCTTCGATTCCGATTCAAAATCCATCACCGCCATGTTGGTGATGATCTTATAAGGACCAGTCCCAAGCGGCAGTCCTGATTTTGCCCTCGAATCGCCTCCCGTCAGCCAGCCCGGTGTAGTGATAAATTGACATTTCTCGGCAAACCTCTTGGAATCCTGCGGTGTCATGACGAGCATTCTCCAGCAGAATGAGGCAAGGTCATTGGCGCCCCCGCTCCCCGGGAATCGAACCTTCGGTTTCTGATGGTCAGGACCAATTCTCGTGGAATTCAGGTTTCCATACATATCGATCTGTGCCCCCCCGAGGAAGGTGTAATCAATCATCCCCCGACAGCATGTTTCCATAATTTCACACATGCCGCTCGCCATCAAGGCCTTCCAGGTCGTCCTGGAATCACCTACGGATATGGGCATTTCCGGGATCAGGGGCGCCGCCCCGCCGGCCTCGAAAAGGATTACGAGGTTTGGTGAGTGGGCCTTTTGCGCGAGCATTGCCGCCGCATTGGGAGCTCCTGTCCCAACCACAATAGACGCTCCGTCTTCCAACTCTCTTGCGGCCGTGCATATCATCAGTTCCATGGTATTATAGTCAGCCATACCGGATATCCTCCTTTCTAATCCCTCGCCTTGAGGAACATGAATTCTTTATCCCTGAGTTTCAACATCTTTTGTATTCCGCCGTTTTTCTCGATATATTCGAAGTGATTCTTGCAGCTGTAAATGTTCTTATCGAGGAATTTCTTGAACTCTTCAAGGTCTTCTTCCACCTTGAGCCACTCTCTTATATGCTCCTCATCAGAGAAATATTCGGCATACATATTCCCGGGATAGCTGCCATAAGGGACCTCACATACGGCATCAACACACCAGTAAGGAATAACCGTATAGCTGGGATCCCTGCGTATCTCATCATTAGAAATCAGTCTTTCACAGGTAATGATAAGGCGCTTGGACGCCCTTGCGACATCAAAATCAGAAACGGTAATGCCCCTAGCGCGGCAATTACCGTATTCATCCGATTCGTGGACATGAATGGCCGACACATCCGGATAGAGGGCTGGATGGGCGACATATTTCGTGCCTGTAAACGGACATTCTATGGTTTTTGCACCGCTATATTTGAACGTATCTGTCCCCATGACATTTCTTGCCGGGTAGAAGGCAACTCCTGCCGCGGCAGCTTTGAAACGAACAGACAGCGAGTAGTTGGTCCATTCACTAACTTCGACCTTGCCGCTTTCCATGTAACGCCTCGCATTGGGGGATAAGCCGCGGGCCTCTAGACCGACGATATAGGCCACATCCAGTTTGTTGAACACCTCACCCGCGCAAAGTATCTGAAAATCATGGGTTGATGTATGGCCCGCAAATCCCATATTCTTCCTTCCCTGCCTCACAATTTCATGCGCAACAGCTATCGGTACCCTGTTTGCCCCAAAGCCGCCAAGTGTCAGATAATCGCCATCATGAACAAATTTCTCCACGGCTTCTTTTACAGACATCACCTTGGATTCCAATTTACGGCTTTTTGTGCGGAAGAATGCACGCGCCTTATCCGGATCAGGATCTGTAAATATTTTTCCCATCCCTTGTTCAATCGCATCCACTAGACTCTACCTCCTTCTTGAAGTATATTACCGCTGACAATGTCATTGGTTTTGAAAGATGCACGTTGAATCTGCTTCTTCTGCAACCTGCAGGTAAGCATTAAAAATTCTTAGATTGGATTCATCTTATTGAAAAAAAGGAGAAAAACAATATTAAAAGGTTAATAAAATATATTAACAAAAAATTAATTTCAAATGAATGAAAGGCTAATAGAAATATCAATCAGTTCTTATAACGAAACAGCGGTGATTTATAGTAATTGCTTCTTAATCAGGCCAAGAAAATTGAGATGGCTTATATTCGAATCATGAGAATCAAAAAACTCTAAATTATGAAAATGCAGATTTCCTATTTCTTCTTAAAAATTTATATTAAGCAATGATAAGCCTTTTTGCGGTAAATAATGGCAACCTCCACTTACTCTAAAGAATCCATTAGATAGCAGAATCTCTTCTAATATTAGTTTTTTATTAATATTATTTATGAACCTTTTAATATTGTCTTTCTTCTTTTTTTCCATATTATGTTAGCTATAAAAATGCATGCGGGTTTGATGGTGTGTCAGTTTATTAACAAATCCTCAATATTCATGATGTTTCTTCAAATAGACGCCCGTGAACCATACCGTGTCCAGAACAGATTGGCGGCATATTTTCCATTCGCTTTGAAAAACTTATGTGTTTTAAGGTCCATTTTTTCGGCAGATTATGTGGGCCTTTAATGTTGTAAACCCGGACAGTGTTTAAGAGGTAGCTGAATTAATTCAGCTGGATGGCATAAAACTAAATTACCTTTGAAGGAGGGAGGCAACATGACGACACCAATTCAACAAAAGCTACGTGATAAGAAAAGAACACCCCAGCAGATTCTGGATATGGTCAAACCAGGAAGCTGGATCCAACCAGGGTCGGTTGGAGGCGATTCAACAGAGTGTATGAAGGAGCTGGCTAAGAGGATCGGTCCGAAATTAAAAGATATCGAGATATGGAATTATGCTAACTTTTTCCCCCATCCCGAATTCCAGGCGGCGGACCCCATACAGGAATTCCACTGCTTCCATGAGTATTTCTTCTTCCCCTGGAACCGTAAGGCCAGAGATACGAACAATGTGACCGACTGGGCACATTGGGGATGGGCCATGGGAATGTGGTTTGCCCATTATCGCTTCACAAATGCGGTTAAAGAAAACCGCGGATTTGACTGGTGGTGGAATGCGGCATCGCCCTTTGATGAGCACGGCTTTGCCAACTTCGCTTATGGCACGAACAACGCCAATATCTTCAGTCAGTGCGCAAAGAAGAAAGTCATTGAAGTTCGTTCAGACTATCCCTGGGCCGAGGGCGGTCGTTTTAACACCATTAATATTGATGACGTGGACTTCTGGGTCGAGGTGGACTGCGAAAAATACAAATGGCCCCAGATCAATGAAAAGGCCATCAAGGCAAAACCGGAGGAAGAAGCAATAGCGAAACATGTCATGACCATCATGCGGGATAGAGACATCGTCCAGCTTGGCATCGGTTCTCTACCTTCTGCCTGTGTTGGCGCCATGGCCGATGCCGGGTTCAAGGACCTCGGCATCCACACGGAGATGCTCAATGCCGGTCTCATTAAGTTGATCGAATCAGGTCAGGTAACCAACAAGTACAAAACCCTCCCCGCCGACCGCGGGAAGAGCACCTATACCTTTGCCTTCCCCGTGGATGTGAAGTGGTACTATGACACAATCCACCGGAATCAGAATCTGGCGGTCTACGATATCAGTTACACCAATAACTTTCATAATCTCACCAGGCTTGATAATATGATCGCCATCGATAACTGCGTGGCTGTTGACCTTCTCGGCCAGCAATGCGCCGGCTTCTATGAAAAACGACCGATCTCGAGCTCCGGCGGTTACTTCCATTTTGTGTCCTTCTGCGCCCAGTCTAAGGGCGGACGCGGCGTCGCCTCTATGACGGCGCGGAGCAAGCATGGCACATCGAGGATCGTTCCCTTCCTACCCGAAGGATCATCGGTTGATGTTCCGGCTCAATTATCAAATTATATCTGCACTGAGTACGGTATAGTGAACCTGCGCGGCCTGTCCGGTTATGAAAGGGCAACAGCTTTGATCTCCATCGCCCATCCCGATGACCGGGAGATGCTGGAAAAAGCGGCAAGAGAGAATGGCCTCCTTGCCCCGAAATTCCCCGTCTCCATGATGCCGGTCGAGGGCAAGACCAGGCGATATCCCTCATATTCAGACAGACGGAAATACAAGATGGGGCTGCACGGTGAGACCTCAGGATTCGACTGGGAGGACGGTTATCAGATAGCCAAATAAGTTATTTAGCATTACACCACTTGATAAGCCCGGTCATCCGGGCTTATCGAGTTAAGTTGCCGAAGGTAGTCAAACAAAAGCTTTAGCGTGGCTTCGACAGCTGGTTGAATGAAACTCAATATCAGGAGGTATTTGTGTATGGCGTTAGATTTCAATTTTACAGATGAACAACGATGGATGGAGGAAAGCGTTTACAAATGGGCGGTCAACTGGCTGGATCCGCAGATGGAGCACATGTACGAAGTGGATGAAATGCCCCCGACACTCTTCAAGGAGCTGGCAAACCTGGGTGTCAACGGGATAGTATTCGAGGAAAAATATGGCGGTTCTGCCCTGGGTTATGTAGAAACACTCCTCGTTTATGAGACGATCGCACGGGTGAGCAACGCTTTATCCATGACAGTAGGCGCCAGTCAGACACTCTGTTTCGACAATTTCAGGCGCAATGCCTCGGAAGAGCAGAAGATGTATGTCCTTCCTAAGTCCTGCACCGGTGAGTGGATTGGCTGCCTCGGCATTACAGAGCCCAATGCCGGTTCCGACGCCATGAGCATGGCGACAAAAGCAGAGAAGAAGGGAAACAAGTATATCGTAAACGGCAGTAAGATATTCATTACCAATTCTCCCGTCGCCGATTTCATGGTATTTTACGCGAAGACGGATCCGGCTGCGGGTCCAAAAGGGATTTCCGCCTTCTGCTTCGAGTTCAAAAAGGTCAAGGGAGTCACCGTGGAAAAGATTAAGAAATGGGGTATGAGAACATCCCCCACTGGGCTCGTCACCTTTGAGGATGTGGAGCTGCCGGCAGAAAATCTCATCGGCGGTTTAAACAAAGGCGTCGCCGTCCTCACGAGTGGCCTCTGCACTGAGAGAATCACCCTTTCCGGCTGCACCCTCGGCAGCCAGAGAAGCTGTCTCGAACTCAGCTTGAAGTATGCCAAGGAGCGGGTCCAGTTCGGCAAGCCCATTGCATCCTACCAGGCCATCCAGGAGAAGCTGGCCAATATGTATACTGGCTACCTGGCCTCCAAGTGGATGGCATACAGCGCTGCCGCGTATTGCGACACACTGGAGAACAAGGTTGGCGGCAAAGGCACGGACCTTGACCGTATGGCTGCTGCTGCACTGCTCTTCTGCGGTGAAATGGGAACAAAGATCGGTCTCGATGCGATTCAGATCTTCGGCGGCTACGGCTACTGCACCGAATACCCGGTCACCAGGCACTTCCTGGATCAGAAACTCTGGGAGATCGGCGCCGGTACGTCCGAAATCAGAAGGATGATCATCGCAAGAGAATTGATGAGGGACGACTTTAAGAGCGGCAAATAATGTAAAAGCAAGCTCTTATTCCTAATAAGATGTCTCTTACGTGAAAAGAGGGCGCTGCTATTATGGCAGCGCCCTCTTTCATTGATTACAACTTTAGTTTCAACAATCCTTCCCGTCACTTCAAGGGCGGCACGAAGGGTATGTACTGGGCGAACAGCCAGCAGAGGAAGAAGACGAGCGGTATATGTACAAACATCTGGAGCACTGAATAGCCGACAAGGTCCCGGGCCTTCATGTGGAGCAGCCCAAGAAGCGGCAGCATCCAGAACGGGTTCAGGAGGTTCGGCAGGGCCTCGGCGGCATTGTAGATCACCACCACCCATCCAAGGTTCACCTGATGCTGAATTGCCGCCTGTAGGACGTAAGGCGCCTCGATGACCCATTTGCTTCCGCCTGAGGGAATAAAAACACCCAGGATGGCCGAATAAGCGGCCACCAGAAGCGGATAGGTTCCCTGAGTCGTGATGCTGTAAAAGAGGTCGGCCAACCACTTGTTGATCCCCGTACCGACGATCATCCCGAAGATCACGGCGTAGAAAGGGAACTGGATCAGGACGCCACCAGTCGCCGGCACCGCCTGGGCCACGGCCTTGAGGAACCGTTTCGGGCGCCAGTGCAGGAGCATACCGACGGCTATGAAGATCAGGTTGTAGTTATTGAGGTCCAGAACCGCGAGGGGTCCCCTGGGATCCTTGCTGAAAAGGTCTATCAGGTACCAACAAATAAGACCTCCCACGATGATGATCAGCAGAGGGCTGTATTCAAGCCACTCTCCCGGTTTCTGCCGCGCCTCGATGCTCGTATCGATCTGGTCAAATTTCAGGTTGAAGTATTCCACTGTCTTAGCGCGCTCGGGTTTCGGAGCCGAAAAGTAGGCAATGGGTACGGAAACCGCAATGAGGGCGATTATCATCCAGAAATTCCCCCAGATGAAAAGCGTTTGAGTCAAGGGTATCAGGCCGCTGATCTCGAAGAGTTTCGGCGGAATGGCCCCCTTTGTGGCCATCATGAGAGGCGCCGAGGAGGAAAGACCCAGGGCCCAGATTGCGCCCAACCCGAGGTAGGCGGCGGCTCCCGCGGCACGGTAGTCCATTCCCTTGACCCTTCTCGTCAATTCGCGGACCAAAAGGCCGCTGAAGATGAGGCTTAACCCCCAGGAGATCAGGGACGTCACCAGCGACAAGAAGGCCACGAAGGCGATGGCTCCCCTTCCCGTCTTGGGAATTCCGGCCACCTTCTGGATCACCCAGTAAACGGCGGGAGTAGAGGCAAGCACATATCCGCCGATGATAATGAACGCCATCTGCATTGTAAAGGGTATCAGGATCCAGAATGCCTTGCCGCCCTCGGTCGCGAGCTTGACCGGGCTTTCACCGATGAGAAGACCAAAGAGATAAACGATAACAATGCCTAAGAGCGCAAATACCCATGCGTCGGGGAACCATTTTTCACTCCATGCAGCGAGCGCTAAGCCGAAGCGCTCAAGAGCGCCTTCTTTGGTCTCGCCAGCTTTTGCATTATTTTGTGCCATTTATCATTCTCCTTTCATAAGACATATTTTAATAAAAATTCATGCGATAGAAGTATCCATCTACGTAAAAGAACTGTAGCGATAAAATAGAAAAACGAAACAGCAAATAATACTATATTACGGCATCACCTCTTTTCATAAGTTACTGATAACCTGCAAAAAAATTTAAAAACCCCGTCCTCATTTGAAAAACGGGGTCTCCACAGACAATCCATTCATAGTTCTTCCCTCGTGGCCGATAGAGCCTTGATCTCGGTAAGCACTATTAGGAAAATATCCTAACAAAATAAATATTTAACTTCAACAGTTTTTGTAACTTCTGCGAATTTTACTTCTGTGCTTCAATCTTATGCTGCAAATTATGAAAAGGCTATTTTCTCCGGCGGCCTCCTCTCAGGTACATACATGTGTGGAATTTTATCCTCGTTCCATTCCTTCGAAACATAAAGATTGCAATAACAGCTTCCGTATTCTTTCACATCAGGAGTCCTGTAGACGCAGGGACAGACAATGTCTTTATCCTTTTCCCGATCCCCCGATGCCAGGCGGCAGGGACATGACATGTAACCATAACGCTCCTTGTTCGTCAGAAGACCCCGTAAAATATCCAATACCCACTCCTTATCCCTGCTGAAAAAATAGCCTTTGGGCTCCTGCAGTTTCTTTAACATCTCATAAATCTTTTCGACTTCCGTCATAACCCGAGCGCCTTCCTGATCTTCTTTTCTTCAAATCCAACTATGACTTTGTCACCAATGATAACTGTGGGAAATGTACAGTCCGGATTTACTTTTCTGATGTCTTCCATAATCAGCTTCTTCTCTTCAACCGAGAGTAAATCCACGTCCGTGAATTCATACTGTATATTACACTCATCGAGAAATTTCTTGGTTGATTTACAGTGACTGCAAGTGCTTAATGTGTACATTTTAACAGGTGGCTGCATGCACGTTCCTCCTTTCTCCTCCGTTTATTGAATCGTATGAGATTAAACCGGTGTATATTATTTATCAAGCCCTTTTATTCTTCGTGACTTAGTTGTTAAAAGATAAAGTTATATAGAAATTTGTCTCTATTTACACCCTACCCATAGAAAATATCCAACTCCTCGGCGGAGGGGATAGAATCAATTTTGAGTTTTATAAGAATGTCTCCCGTCTCGACGGCCTGACCCGGAGCAACATGTATATTTTCTATAATCCCGTCACTGGGAGATGCGACAAAGGTTTCCATCTTCATAGATTCTATGCTCACGAGATCCTGCCCTCGAAAGATACGTTCCCCCTTCTTGACTGGGATAGCGACTACCATTCCCGGCATGGGACAGCGAACGACATCTTCAGCGGGCACCGCTTTCGGCTTCGGCATATGGTAAAGAAGCTTCCATTCCAGGGGACTGTAGATTCCAAGAACACGAGTAACACCGCGGTGGGCCACCCATATGTTATTTTCCCTGTATTTAGTATGGAAGAATTGAGTTTTCCCGTCTATCCTGAGCTTGATTCTACGACGGTAAAACTCAAATTCGGGGGTGACAACCTGATACTTACGTCCATCCACCATCACCGTCCAACTGCGGGGAGCCTGATTCTTAATGAGGCGCAATTCAAAAAAAGCGTCATCTCCTTTTACTGTATAGGTAACCTGGTTTTTTGACTGGTGAGGAACACCCACCTTAGCCATCATAGGCTTAAGTGATTCATGAACCAGGGATTGCCGGTTATGGTAAATGAGGGTCACAGCTATCGCCATATATTGCAGCCACTCTTCCGGAGGTGGCAGCTTCATTTGGCCGTGCTCAAAGTGCTCATCGATGAAATCCGTCGACAGTTCCCCTTTTATAAACGACGGGTGATTGAGTACGGCATTCACAAAATCCACATTGGTGATCAACCCCTCGATGTGATATGCGTTCAGCGCCTGGACGAGGGATTCAATCGCCTCTTTCCTCGTCGCACCCCAGGAAATTACCTTGGCCAGCAAAGAATCGTAATACGTGCTGATGAAACTTCCGGCCTCAATACTGCTGTCAATCCGGACGTTCTTTATTCGAGCTGTCGCGTAACGGGTAATCATACCTGTGACAGGCAGGAAGTTCCGGGCGGGATCCTCCGCGCAGATCCGCGCTTCTATGGCCCATCCGTTGCTGATGACATCTTTCTGCCGGATGGGAAGTTTTTCTCCTGCAGCGATACGAATCTGTAATTCCACAAGATCGAGGCCTGTGACCATCTCCGTCACAGGATGCTCTACCTGAAGTCTTGTATTCATTTCAAGGAAGTAGACACTCCCGTTGGAATCGTCTAGGATAAATTCAACGGTACCCGCGTTCGTATAACCTGCCTTCTTAGCAAGCTTGCATGCCATCTCCCCCATACGCTGTCGCAGGCTGTCATCAACAGCCATTGAAGGTGTCTCCTCTATGATCTTCTGATACCTCCGCTGGATGGAACACTCCCTCTCCCCCAGGTGAACTACATTACCGAATTGATCAGCGATGATCTGTATTTCGATATGGCGTATCCTTGGGATGTATCGCTCCATAAAGAATTCGTCATTTCCAAAGGCCTTTCTGGATTCATTCTGGCAGGACTCAACCGCGGAGCGCAGATCCGCTTTGCTCGATACCACCCTTATCCCTCTCCCCCCTCCGGCACGTGCAGGCCTTATCATCAGGGGATATCCGATCTTTCCTCCGATACTGACTGCTTCTGTGTATGAGGATATACATTCCTTGTGTCCCGGCTTTACGGGTATGTCCAGCTTTTCGGCAAAAGCCTTGGCGGCTAATTTATCGCCAAGCGTCGCGATAACGGATGCCGGCGGGCCGATAAATGTCAGTCCCGATTTGGCGACCATGTCGGCAAATTCCGAATTCTCCGAGAGAAAGCCATAACCGGGGTGGATTGCCTGGCAACCATGGGAATGGGCAGCATCTATGATTTTTTCTTTAGCTAGATACGATTCTTCTGGACTGGATCCCCCTAAAAAAGCACTCTCATCCGCTTCTCTGACGTGGAGAGAGCGGGAGCCAACTTGCGAATACACTGCAACCGCCTTGACTCCCATGCGTTTACAAGTCCTGATGATGCGGACTGCTATTTCACCTCGATTCGCAATCAATATTTTCTTGAACATCCTGCCTCCTTAGAGAGGAACATTCCCGTGCAGCCGTTCCGGCTTTTCTCTTTTTTTCCCTTCCATAAACTGGAGACTTCGTATGATCCGGTGACGCGTGTCCCTGGGAAAAATAACATCATCTATATACCCTCTCTGGGCCGATAGGAAAGGATTTGTATATGTCTTCCGGTATTCTTCCGTTCGTGACAAGAGCACTGCTTCCGGATCCGGCGCTGATGTGATCTCTTTACGATAGATCACCTCTACTGCGCCCTTTGGACCCATCACGGCAATCTCCGCCGTCGGCCAGGCATAATTAATGTCACTCCCGATGTGCTTGGAGTTCATGACCACGTAGGCCCCGCCATAGGCCTTGCGGACGATGACTGTGATACGCGGTACTGTTGCCTCGATAAATGCATAAAGCAGCTTGGCGCCATGACGGATGATCCCCCCCTGCTCCTGCTCCGGCCCCGGCATAAAACCGGGCACATCCACAAGGCATATGAGAGGGATGTTGAAGGCGTCACAAAACCGGACGAACCGTGCCGATTTGGTTGATGCGTTATTATCAAGAACACCCGCCAGGACGGCAGGCTGATTTGCCACTATTCCTATCGTCTGTCCTCCCAGGCGCCCGAATCCGCAAATGATGTTCCTCGCGAAATAAGACTGAACTTCCAAAAACTCAGCCCCGTCAAGTATACTGTTGATCAGTACTTTCATGTCATAACTCTGATTCGGATTTTCAGGTACAAGATAATCCAGT
>Ga0326726_10001189_pt1 | contig 24267 bp, 21 predicted proteins | sample MHFenrmetagenome_2_FD_207603 | JGI IMG/M metagenome (GOLD analysis project Ga0326726, IMG submission 207603) | Lab enriched peat soil microbial communities from Michigan Hollow, Ithaca, NY, United States - MHF15MN | ecosystem: Environmental > Terrestrial > Soil > Wetlands > Peat | place: USA... | reverse complement strand
TGTTGGATTCCAAGAGGTTCACAGCATGGCTGGAGGAATTAGGGCCTGGGAGGGTCTGGTTGCAGAAGGACTTCCGGAGGCTGGCATGGCCTATTTTTCTCCGGCCACCCGACCCGAAGAAATGATTGCCCTCGCCTGGATCCTTGAAGATGGATCCTCCAAATTCTACGAATCGCTTACCGAAACGTTGGACGAGCGAGAGGCAAAGGGTCTTTTTCAAAGTCTCAAGAGATCGGAGGAGAACCATAAAACAACCCTCTGGAAACTGTTCGAAGAGATTTCACGGAAAACTCCAACACACGAATTTCCGGACAAGGTAATCCCTGCAGAACCGAAAGGGGATGTCATGGAAGGTGGCATGCTCGTCAGTGAGGCATTGAAATGGTCAAAAGCAAAAACGTTGAAGGACATCCTTGAGCTTTGCCTATCCTTAGAAACGAACTCATATGATCTCTATCTCAAAATGGAGCGGAAAGTGGAAACCAACAAGGCAAAACAGGTCTTTAAAACACTATCCGAGGAAGAAAAAAATCATCTGGATCGGTTGACTTCTCTCTTCAGCAAAACGCTGGAAAGGAATCTCTGATCCTGGATGCTTGATGCCGGATATTGGATTCCTGACCTCCTCATCCCCTCGTCTCCCTCCTCCTCATCCCCTTATCTCCCTATCTCTTCAGCTCTTATATCCTTATCCCCTCACTTCCACAATTTCCTGTTGACCCTTTCGCCCTTTCTCAAGTAAGATCATGGCGTAGCCTTGTATGACGAATTATAATTAACCGCCTATCTTCAAGAGAGTATGATCAGATGAAAGACCGGGATATCAGAAGACTTCGTCGCCACAACATTCTAATCAGATCTGCAATTCTCCTCATTTTCATATTTGGACTAATTTCTCTCATCCTATACGTTGACCCGTCTTTGGTCAACACTCCGGTGGAGCCCTATAAAGGTAAACTCGTTTGGCTCTTATTAGGAACGCTTTTTGTAATCCTGGCTGTTTTATCTTTCTTTCTCATCGGGCGCTGGTCGAGACGCCTTCTCTGGATCGTCTCCCACACAGTACCCCGGCCGATGCACCTTGTCCTCAAAGTTGAAGAGGGTTCTGAAAGTACGCAATATTATGCACATCTAACCCCTGCTGACAACGACCCAAGGAATCAGCGAATATGGCGCATCGCCCTTTGGGGCCCTACCCACGAAAATATTAAGCCCATGATCGGCCGCGATATCAAGGCACAGGTCTACTTTGATCCGAAATCCGACAGACCGGCTGCTATCGAATCCGAATTCGGCCTGCTCTGGGCAATGGCCGGAAGTGGCGCAGCCGAACAGAAAGAGTAGATCAGGATTTTCAGGCGCAAGCCTTCTTCTTCAGTCGCCTCATGATTGGACGAGGTCAGAGCAACGGATTGGTTACCCTTCTCCCGCCACCAAACGTTTTTGATGAATTAAAGAAGTCAGGACATTTTCCCCGAAAAAAACTAGACCAAAAAACTAGACCATTGTTGACTTTGAGTGGTTTTAAAAATAAAATTAGGTTGCCTTTGCAGACTTTATAAATATGGATGAAATGAGAAAATTAAGAAAATCCAATCTTGTCTTATTCCTCCTCCTCGGTTGGCTCCTACTTGCCTTATTTACCATAGAGAAATTGGATGCTGCCCAGCCAGATAAAGGAATATCAGAACAGGTTAACGAGAGTCAACGACGGCTTGCCCAATTAACCAAGACCATCGAGAAATTGAAAGCCCTTGTTGATGAGCCCATAACCAAAAAAACAAGTGCCTCTGAACAAAAAGAGATCGATGCCTATTCGAAGTGGCTAAAAAATGCAATCGATCAATTTACTAACTTGTCATCGCGCTGGGAGACATATCTTCGAAATAAAAATCTAACGCCACCCAAAAAAGAAATGAAGTACGATCCCCAAGTTGCAGAGGATTTGAGGTTGCTCACCTTACAATATTTGTTGTTACGAAACAAGATTTACCAGGAGAATAAAGACTTTAAGATTTCATCGAACCCTTTGAAGAAAAAACGTGAAACGGTAAGAGAGCTCATTCTGAACTTAAAATAGAGTCATTCATTAAGTAAGCCTTCCGTTGTGAATCTCGGTCCAACCATTTTTTGCATCTTTGTTTTCTGCCTGATATCTTAGCAGAAACTATTCCTGGCGCCCCTCTTTTTCTTCATTTTCCGGTTAGGATTTTTCGCTGCCGGCCCGTCTGAGCTTCATCCGTTTTGAAACAGGACGAGGTCTCAGCAAAACGTAAGTCGCCCCTGCCCCACCGTCGCACTTCCTGGCACTGCAAAAGGCGGCGACCCATTTTCGCCAGGGACCACGCGTAAGCCATTCAACTACTTTTCTCTTCAAGACAGGTTCGGATGGGGAGGACAGGCCGCGACCGTGAATGATTAAAACGCCTGTCTTACCAGTGGTAACCGCCCATTTCAAAAATTTTTCAAACACCTCTCTCGCATCCTCCGCAAAGAGACCGTGAAGGTCAACGAACGCCTGAATGGAATAGTCGCCCCGGTGAAGACGCTTTGCAACCCTTGGGTGGACTTGATAATTTGTGCCTTCGATATATTCCGGTGTATCAGCGACGTTAAACCCTATTCCATATTTTATAAGCTCTTCGAGCTTCTCTAGGATCTCGGCATCCTCTTTATTCCTGGAACCCTCAGGCAAGTCAATCTGAAAAATTCGTTCAACTAGATTGTCTCGTGAGATGGGGGTCACGCCTTGCATGGCTTCCTTAAATAGCTCTTCTTCCAATTTGGGATTGGAATTCTCTTCGCTCTTGAGGATTTTCGGCTTGTGATGCTCAGGAAACGAAAAAGGCTTTTTTTCGAGTAAGGCTTTCAGGTCTTCGAAGGATTTAAAGGTAAACGAGGATTTGGAGGACTTCATAACCCACCTCCAATCTGCAAAGGCCTCAATGAGAGCTAAAACAATTCTAAATAAAAACCGACCAAATATCAAACAGATTGATCAAAATATTATTTTTGTATAAGATAGCGGCACAGGTGATGAAATATTAAGCCGCCCCCCATCACACATTCTTTGATGGAGAAGGAGTCCAGATTGGTTTCTCACGTCCATCATGTTCATATCTTTGCTTCGGATATTAACAAGAGCATTAAGTTTTACGAAGAATTTTTCAGGGGCAAGGTCGTCCTCGATTCAGAACTCGCCGGTGCAAGAAATGTATTCATGAAGATCGGCCATGGTCGGCTTCATTTCTATGACCAACCGCCTAAGAATTCCGGGAGGGGAAGCATTCATCATTTCGGAATCCAAACCGACGATATCGAAGAAGTTGTTGATAAGCTAAAATCGGGAGGCGTTGTTCTCAGGAAAGGAGTTACTGACTTGGGATTCTGGAAATATGTCATGGTCCCTGCGCCGGACGACATCCTGATCGAGCTCTTCCAGGTTGATAAGAGCAAGCTTCCACCAATTTTTGACGGATACTTTGAGTGAAGGAAAAGAGAGGTGAACGGATTGAGGTCCATATGGAAGAGAGAACCCGAGGACGGGAAATGCCGATTGCGGAACATATTATGCAGGGGAATTAGGGCGCAGGCATTGGAAAATCTCCCCTCGCCCCTCTTTGCCAAAGAGGGGTAATTCCTCCCTTAGGTAATCTTTTTCCTGTCAAAGACAGGCAAAGGGAGGGCAGGAGGGATTTTATAGATCAATGGAGTGAACATGGGAGAGATAACAGGGATCGATCGAATCAAAGCCTGCATGAAAAGATCGTATGCAGATCGACTTCCCATTGGAATTATTCTCGGACCTTTTAGAGCAAAGGTTCTTGGTTGCTCGTTGAAGGACTATTGGAGGGACGGCAAGAAATTAGCAGATGGAACTTTGGCCTGCTTCGAGCTTTTCAAACACGACAGCGTAGAAATCTCTTGGGACATCATGATGGAGGCCGAGGCAGCCGGAGCACAATTGGAATTTCCAGAGGATGGTATCCCGAGGGTCAGAAATTATATCCTCTCTCAAAAGTCTGCTCTTGGGGCTTTACAATTACCCCAATCCGAGAGCAGCGGGAGATTTCCTATGTACGTCGCGGCCTGCAAAGAAGTCTCCAAGGTCGTAAAGGATTCAGTATTGACAGGAACGGTAACCGGACCCTGGACGATCGCTACCGGCCTGAGGAGTGTACAGGAGCTGATCTTTGACACGGTTGACGACCCGGACTTTGTGGAAGAGCTCATGAAGTTTACTACGGAGGTAACAAAGATACTCGGATCGAAGATCATTGAAACCGGGTTAAGTTTGACCATGGGTGAAGCTGCCTCTTCATGCAGCCTGATCTCTCCGGCAATCTATCGACAGTTCATTAAACCACATCATCTAGAGATAGTCGATTTCTTCAGACGGAAGAGGGCCGGAGTCTCGATGCACATCTGCGGGTACATCGATCCGATGATGGAAGATTTAATGGACCTTGGCATTGGAGCATTAAGTTTAGACAGCCCTTCATCCCTGAAACGAATGGTGGAGATCTCCCGGAAGAAGATGGTCCTTGTAGGAAATGTGGCTACCACTCTTTTCGTGAGCGGCACAAAGGAAGAGATGGAGGCAACTGTCAAGGAATGCCTCCGAATCGCTGCTCCCGGCGGAGCGTACATCATTTCCTCCGGCTGCGAACTGCCCTACAACGCGACTCCTGACAGGGTTCGCTTTTTTATTAACGCTATTCACGAGCATGGGCAAATCGAAAAAATTCTGCCCTGAAGGCAGCTGGCCTCTTTTGAGCCTATCTGAATTTCTTGCAACTGAAATGAGAAATCAGTTTCTCTTTCGTAAAAAAGAGAATCCGATCCTTCTTTTTATATATCCAGACAGAGAGGTGGGCTTCTTCTTTCGGGTCAGTAATTAAGAACAAGGTACCCAATTTATTCAATTTCCCGATTTGGCTAAGGCCAACCTGTGCTTCGGGCTCACCCCACTGGTTCAAGAAAACTTTCTGATTGATGCCAGCCAACATCAAATGCGGTCGTTCTGGTGTTTGTCCCGACGCTGGTTTACGAAGGTTCGGCATAAGATGTAAAGGAGGGTTCGTGATTCGCATAAAATAGATATTTATTGGATTTAAACCGTAATTATTGGCATAATTAATGCCAAATTCTAGGGCGAAAGCCAAATACTTCTATCCTCTCAATTCATTAATATTATTAACAATATTATTCATATGAGTGCTTTAACATTGAACTCGGGGCGGAAGATCTGTTCAAAAATGTAAAAAAGCTCCTAAACGTGTTATTATTTCTTAGTCATTGGTTCGATCCTGATGGTGCTACCGAGGATAGTTGGAAACTAAAATTGTATCGAACGGGATGAAAGGTATTAACTATACCGGTTATTATTTTTCTGTGACAGACAAGAACCCTGAGCCCGGAGAATACCGTGACATGACTCAGGCAGGCATGGGGGTCGAAAACTTGCTTCTCCATGTCACGGTACTTCATCGAGTGAAAGAGTTAGGGCCGTTAAAGCTACGCTTTCCGTGCTCCGGGAGGTAAAATCAGATTCCGAAATAATCTCAGTATCCAACTGCCTTTCAAAGTTGACAACATACGCGCAAGATCTTATAAAGAAGTGGGTGGGAGGTGTCTAAAGAAACTATGCTAAAAATTAGGAAGTTAAAGCCCCTCAAATGCGATCTGCATCTTCACACGGCTGAAGATCCCCTCGACCGAATCAAATACTCATCCAAAGAGCTCATTTCAAAAGCTGCCGATGAAGGTTTTGACGTCATTTCCATAACCAATCATCATAAGATGACGTTCAATCAAGATCTCTTCTCCTACGCTCACGAAAGAGGAGTCCTTCTCATTCCCGGTGTAGAGTTAACGATTAAGAGACGACACGTACTTGTTTTGAATCCCCCCCCGTTTAAGGCGTGTTCAGATTTTCCTTCCCTCTCAAGACTGCGTCGTCCGGAGACATTGATTATTGCCCCGCACCCTTACTTCCCCGGATCATACTCCTTAAACGGATATCTTTTGAAGTACCTCCATCTCTTTGACGCGCTCGAATATTGCCACTTCTATTCCCCAAGGATCAACTTCAACCAAAAAGCGGTCGAAGTTTCCCGATCCTTTGGATTTCCATTGTTGGGGAACTCAGATTCTCACTTCCTCTCTCAACTGGGGACGACCTATTCCTTCGTTTACGCGGAGAAGAATCTCGAAGCCATTTTTGAGGCCATTCGGCAGAACAGGATCAAAGTAGCGACACGTCCTCTCAAAGCCTTTGAGATGGGATCGATCGCAAATAGATTCCTCAGAATGAAGATTCGGGCTAAGATAATTAAGCGCCAGCCAAGATCACGCCTTCGCCTCAGGAAGGCCGCATAAAAGCTCTCCATCAATCTTCTTCCCTCATACCCAAAAGGTTTCCAATTCTAAGAAAAGACATATGCAGCATTGCACACGCGATTGATGAAACCTTTTTTCCTGTCCATTGTCTATAGATGTGAAACCGATAAACGGGAAAGGAGGAAACTGAAATGCAGTCATTCATCAAGGTATTTTTGTCGTTCATTTTGGCTATGCTGGTATTCAATGCCGCCTCTGTCCAAAGTCAACCCATGGAGGAGGCCAACCAGACACTCTCCCCTTACTTCTTCGTTAAGAGTGATGATGCCAGTGTAGACCAACTCCCGCTCAAATCGACATCTGCTGATGTAAAAGTTGTCGGGGTAATCGCCGATGTCGTCGTGACACAAATCTATAAGAACGAAGGGAAAAAGCCTCTGGAGGCCATCTATATTTTTCCGGCGTCCACGCGTGCAGCGGTTTATGGAATGAAGATGACCATTGGAAAGCGAACGATCATTGCAAAGATTCAGGAGCGTAAGGAGGCACGGCGCCAATATGAAGAGGCAAAACAACAGGGGAAAAACGCCTCCCTATTAGAACAACAAAGACCGAACGTGTTCCAGATGAATGTCGCCAATATCTTGCCAGAAGATCTGATTCAGGTGGAGCTTAAATATACAGAGTTATTGGTTCCCACGGATGGGATTTACGAATTTGTCTATCCAACGGTTGTAGGGCCTCGCTATTCGAACCAGCCCGCCGAAACAGCACTGCCGTCCCAGAAATGGGTTGAGAATCCTTACTTCCACCAGGGCGAGCCCCCCTCTTACACGTTTCATATCACCGCCGATGTTGCCGCCGGACTCCCGATTCAAAATATCGCCTGTACTTCTCACAAGGTGGATATCCACTATGATGGACCTTCTCGCGCCACGATTAAGCTCGGTGCCTCGGAAAAGAGCGCTGGAAACCGCGATTTCATTTTGAAATATCAGCTCGCGGGCGGTAAGGTCCAATCCGGAATTCTCCTCTTCGAAGGAGAGAAGGAAAACCTTTTCGTGCTTATGCTTCAGCCCCCGAAACGGGTCAGCGTGAGCCAGATCCCTCCCCGTGAGTATATCTTTATCGTCGATGTTTCAGGTTCCATGTATGGTTTCCCTTTAGATATATCCAAAAAGCTTCTCAAAGATCTAATCGGAAACCTTCGCCCCAGCGACAAGTTTAATGTCCTCCTTTTTTCTGGCGGCTCTTCTTTGATGTCGGAGCAATCTTTACCAGCCACTTCCGAAAACATCCGCCGCGCCATAGACCTCATTGAAAAGCAGCGTGGAGGTGGCGGAACGGAACTTCTACCCGCATTGAAGCGGGCTCTTTCCCTCGCGGGGTCGGATGGATACTCACGTTCCGTGGTCATCGCAACGGACGGCTACGTCACCGTTGAAGAGGAAGTCTTTGATTTAATCCGCAAAAATCTTGGCGACGCCAATATGTTCACCTTTGGAATCGGTTCAGCCGTGAACCGCCATCTCCTGGAAGGGATGGCAAGAGTTGGAATGGGTGAACCCTTCGTCATTAGTAAGCCTGAAGAGATTCGTGAAAAAGCTGAAAAATTTAGGAAGATGATTGAATCACCGGTCTTAACAAAGGTCAAAGTGAACTTCGGAAGATTCAGTGTCTATGATGTGGAACCCATCAGCATTCCCGATGTTTTTGCAGAGAGACCTGTCATTGTCTTTGGAAAATGGCGCGGCCGGCCAGCAGGAGAGATTATTCTGAATGGTATGACCAGCAATGGCCCTTATGTCAACAAAATTGATATACGAAAAGAGAAACCTGTGAAATCCAACTCAGCCCTCCAGTATCTCTGGGCGCGTCATCGAATCACCCTTCTCTCCGATTATAATTTTCTCCACAATGATGATGCACGGATTAAAGAAGTGACCCAACTGGGTCTCACTTATAACCTGCTGACGGCTTACACATCCTTTGTGGCCATTGATACGGAGGTACGACTCGTCAACGGCGAAGCAGTAACGGTTAAACAACCTCTTCCGCTCCCTGAAGGAGTTTCTGATTATGCTGTCGGAAAGGGAATGGTCGCCCAGAAAGCCATGTCCCCACTTTCTGCCTTGAGATTCAGCGAGGCGAATAAGAGCCAACTTAGAGAAGAAGAATGCAAGGATGAGCGCTTAGCTTCTAAACCAAAAGGCGTCTCTGTTGAATTGGGAGAAATGACCATCAGTGGCGGCCTGCCCAAGGAAGCCATTCAGAACGGTCTCAAGCAACAGCTTCCTTCGATAGAGCTTTGTTATCAAGCAACCTTGGAGAAGAAATCAAATATCCGGGGCGAGGTTATCTTTCGGCTGATTATTGACTCGAAAGGTCGCGTGACAAAGGTGAGTCTGGTTTCAAGCAAATTAAATGATAAGAATCTCGAACAATGCATCCTCCGGAAGATGAAGGAATTATTCTTCCCGAAACCAGAAGGAACGGAAAAAGTCACGACCACTATTTCACTCAATCTCAAATGCTCATGAATTTGAAAGCCTGCCAGTGAGAACAACCAACCCCTCCCTGTCCCGCCTGACGGGGAGGGGTTAGAATAAACCGAAAGGAGTAGTTCCTTCATTGACTTTTTATTATATAGCCAATAGAATCACTCTAATTTTGTTATACCTTAGGTCAAGTGTGATGTTGCCTCAGCTTTTCTACCATCGGGCATACGGGTTAATATCCAAGCGCACAACCGTCCTTTCTTCGATCAGAGGCCCCCAGCAGCACATCCTCAGCATGATCCAAGTAGATCGCCTGCCCTCCCCCTACCTGGTTGACAGGTGAGAATTTCCTGATGATCTGATGACCTTTGCCGGCCAGAGCGAAAGCCGCCTCGTCAGGGATACCATCCTCCAAGTAGACTTCCATCTCTCTTAGATGCCGTGCCCTCGGGGCATCGACGGCCTCCTGTAAATTCATCTCAAAGTCAATCAGATTAATCAGAAACTGGACATGCCCCTGGGGTTGCATATCCGCGCCCATTACGCCGAAGCTCATCAAGAATTCTCCATCCTTGAATAACATTCCCGGGATGATCGTATGAAGTGGCCGTTTGTGAGGCTCGACCCTATTCTTGTGTTTCGGGTCAAGAGAGAAAGACCTTCCACGATTCTGCAGTGCGATACCAGTCCCATCCACGACTACACCCGAACCAAAAGCCATGAACAAACTGCTGATGAAAGAGACAGCATTCCGATTCTTATCCACTGCAGTTAGGTAAACGGTTTCCGAACCTTTTTCGGGAACAGCGAGGGAAGAAGGAACGCTTGCTTTATTCCTGCCGATTTTGTCCCTGACCTCTCCTGCATATTCTTTGGAGAGAAGGCGGTCCATTGGAATTTTTTCGAATTCGGGGTCTGTGACGAATTGATCTCTATCACTAAAAGCTACTTTCTTAGCTTCGATCAGAAGATGAAGATACTCCGGACTGTTATGTCCCAAATTCTTGATATCATACCCCTCCAGCACGTTGAGCATCTCAAGTGCTGTGACCCCCTGTCCGTTTGGAGGAAGTTCATAAACGGTATGTCCACGATAATTCGTGGAGATCGGTTCAATCCACGTCGTCGTATGGTCTTTGAAATCTTGATGGGAGAGAAGTCCTCCGTTTGATTCCGAAACCTCAATCATGGCATCACAGATCTTGCCTTCGTAAAAAGCTTTCACGCCATGGCGGGCAATTTCTTGATAGGTTCTTGCCAGATCTTCATTGATAAATATCTGCCCCGGTCGCGGTGCCTTGCCGTCGATCAAAAAAGTTCTGGACGAACTCTCTGACAACAGAAGAAGTTTTTCTGCTTCCTTCCACTCTCCCGCAATCACTTCGGTCACAGGAAATCCCTCCTCCGCGATCCGAATAGCATCTTCCAAAACAAGACGAAGGTTCATGGTCCCGTATCGTTCTAACGCCTCTGACCATCCATGAAGTGCTCCCGGAATAGTGACCGATAGAATTCCCCTCTCAGGAATCTCTTCCAAACCTCGCTCCCTAAACGACTCGATCCTTGCACGATACGGAGCTCGACCACTGGCGTTCATGCCGATCGGTTGTTTCTGCCCGGCTAGATAAATCAGGGCAAACGTATCGCCGCCCAATCCGACGCTGTATGGCTCCACCACGCTCAGCGTGCTCACCATTGCAACGGCTGCATCCACGGCGTTCCCACCCTTCAACAAAACCTTATAGCCGGCGAGGGCGGCAAGAGGCTGGCTTGCCGCCACCATTCCATGTTTTCCCATCATCACGGAACGCTGAGCCGCGCTCTTCCACTCTCTCTTTTGCGTGTAGGTAAATTCCATCTGCCGTTCTCCTTTCCCGGATTGGGCACAGCTTATTCATAAACCTTTGTGTCGATCCTGACCTTTGAGACATAAAAAAGCTCACAGGAACCGCTGCCTGTATCCGTTCTCGACAGACTCGTATTCCAAGTGACTGGCTGCTGCTTGTAATTTCCCTTTAGATTCACCAAAAAACCTTGCAAGACAACCTTGTCCTTTCTGCTCACGGCTTTGACGGCCCGACGAATGTTCTCGTTGGCAGGGATGATATGATTGTTTGAAGAATGGGAGGTAACATAGGAATAATCAAAAGGACTCTGCGTTTTACATTGATAGAAATACCACCGATACCCCTGGGTGTAGGTGATATATCGATGAGACCCAGGTTCTGCGAGTTTTCCCCAGGCGATGGCTAAATCGACCGGTGAAATCTCTCCAGCCCAATCTGACGAGTATGTTCCCTTGCCGACGACCACACCAGATATTTTGTATTCTGCTACAGGTGTAATCATAAGATACCCGTTCTTAACTTCCCGGGTAATTTGTTCATCAGCTTTAAATGGCATCTGAATAGGATTTTGGGAGGTATCAATTTCATCGGGCTCTACCCCTGTCATCCTGGGCCGGTCGCAAGCGGAAAGAAAAGATAAGAATAGGATTATTATAAAACACCAAGTAAATAGTCTTCTGGTGCAGTGCGGCAAAAGTCTCTTTGCTTTGATTGTCATTCCGGGCTTGACCCGGAATCCAGGATTTCTAAACTGGATTCCCGCTTTCGCGGGAATGCCGGCCTGGCAGCCGATGTAAACAAGTGTAAGATGCACTAAATTATTCGTTTGAATAAGGATACCCCTATCGCGGATGGAGGTTAATATAGTTTTTCCCGCCTATCCTGTCAATGGAGCCCTGGTTACACGCAGACATGCTACGCCGATCGTTTCCCAATTGTTCGAAGACGGTGAATATGCTAAATTAACTCTTGATGAAAAAAGGTTTTCCCACCCATGGGATGATTGGAATCGCTTCTCTCCTCCTCTCTGAAGCCTTCCTCTTCGAAAAGGTTGATCCCTTCTACAGTTGGTTTTATTGCTTTGCCTGGTGGTCCTACATCCTCATTGTTGATGCGGTCATCTATCGATTGAAAGGAAACTCTCTCATCCTCAATCGCACCAAAGAATTCTTCTTGATGATTCCCTGGTCGATTTTCATCTGGCTGATCTTCGAGGCGGCAAATATCTCGCTAAAAAACTGGTATTATATCAATCTTCCTCATTCCATTGTTGAAAGATGGTTGGGCTATGCGATTGCCTATGGAACAGTTCTTCCGGGATTGTTCGAAACAACCGAATTATTAGAAACCTGCATTTTCAAGTCACCCCCTCACCCCTCTCCTCTCCCCCAAGGGAACAGGGAGGGGATGAGCGGCGTCTACTTTACTCTCACGCTTCTGGGAATCCTTTGCCTCGCCTCTTCCCTGTTCATTCCTGAATACTGTTTCCCCCTCATCTGGGTAGGATTCATCTTTCTTCTAGAACCTTTCAACTACCGATTCGGAGGGAAATCTCTCTTAAGAGATCTCAAAGAGGGAAACCCACGGAAAATATATCTCCTGCTTATTGCCGGACTCATCTGCGGCCTTCTCTGGGAGTTCTGGAACTTTTGGGCGTCTTCAAAGTGGGTTTACACGGTCCCCTTTTTCGATAAGGAAAAAGGATTTGAAATGCCTTTTCTCGGCTTTCTGGGATTTCCCCCGTTCGCTGTTCAGGCTTATGTGATGTATAACTTCATCTCCCTGTTTCGATCTAAACGGGGATGGGAGGAATCTACTTATCGCCTGAATATGGGGAAAAAAACAAGGCCGCTCACATCGGTCTTAACCGCCATTCTGATCGGAAGCTTTTCTGTTCTCATCTTTAGAGCGATCGGCGCTACGACTGTGGACTCCTATTACCCTCGACTCGAAGATGCCTACTGGATTGAACCTCAGTATCAAAAGGAGCTTCCAAGAGTTGGGATTTCCACTCTCGAAGACCTCAAATTAAAAACGAGAGACAAGAAGGAAATGGATGAACTGGCCCTTCGCCTCCTCATCCCAAGGGAAATGCTTATCCAATGGGTTGAAAAAGCCTACCTCGTTCAATTAAAGGGGTTAGGAGTTGAAAACCTTCGACTATTGGAACGGGTAGGCATCAATTCGATTTCCGCGCTTGCCAGGGAGGATCCCGAAAAACTTTATGATAAGATTGAACAAGATGTACCGGGAAGAGTCCCCCGGAAGGCAAAAATTAGAATCTGGGTGAAAGAAGCAAGAAAGCAAGTTCGCAGTGGAGTAATTCAGTAGGGAACGGTTTAAAACCGTTCCCTACAGCGGTGCAGAAGGATAAGTACGGCTGATATAAATTGCAGATTGCAGATTGCAAAACCCAAAGGATCCCGATATGATGAAACCATTACCACCCTCGAGGGCTTCTCCTGGGTCAAGGATTACCCCAAAATCAGCAGGAAGAAGATAAAGAGAATGGGGAGGTTCTGTGATCTGGTTTGATATCGTCTTTTCCTTCCTGGTTGCCCTCTTCTGGCTCAAATGGTTTCTGAAAAAGGACAAGTATGAAAAGGAGCCAGAGCGCCTTGTCTTTCTCGCCTTCTTCGCCGGAATGCTCGCAACCATACCATGCGTTCTCTTAGAGAGCTTTCTTGGCCTTCGCGATCAAAAGTCGACCGCTGTTCTCCAAAACCTTTTCCTCTCCTTTTTATGGGTGGGAGTGGTGGAGGAGTTTTTCAAATATCTCGCCGTGCGCCTCACCGTCTATCGTTCAAAAGAATTCAACGAAGTGATGGATGGAATGGTCTACATGGTCTCCGCCGCACTCGGTTTTGCCGCCACTGAAAATGTGGGATACATGCTGGGATTCGGATATGCAGTAGGATTTCCTCGCGCTATCCTCTCCTATCTCGCTCACATCTCGTTCTCTGCGATCCTCGGATTCTATATGGGGAAGTCAAAGATCGAAGGGCAAAAGAACCTGATCTGGGCTGGTTTTGCGTTGGCCATTTCACTTCACTGGCTCTATAATTCTTTCCTTGTTGCTGGAACCGCTAAGTCCTCCGGAACGTTTCTTCTTTTTGGTCTCACGGTTTGGGTCTTTGGATTAGTCCTTACTTTGATCCTGGTCAAAAAGGCGCAGTCTATTTCCCCCTTTCGCACTGCCCATATCCTTCCAAGGCGATTGACCAAGCAATGCCCGGCCTGCCAAAAAACAGTTCCTACAAAAGCCCTTTTTTGTCATCATTGCGGAGAATCAGTTCCCCAAGATGATGAAGAGGTCACTCTGAAAGCTTGATCAGGACGCCCGTTCTTCTCGCACGCTGAAGCACGGCCTTGAAAAGAAATGCTTCGACAACGATATAAACGCCCGCTAAGCCAAACCCCCACGCTAAGACGTTTTTGAAGCCCTCGTTGAACCCATAAAAGGAGCGAAAATACGCCAAGAAATACGTGAGAGGAATGGCCTGGGCGATCTGTGGAAAGGGAAAGGGGAGAATGAACACAGGGTAATAGATCCCGCAGATCAGAGAAATCAACCCGCTGAATGACCAAGCCGCCACATCCGCCATATAACCGAATAGAAGAACCAGGATACAGACACTCATACCCACGGAAGCAGCGGTGAGGAAAAGACCTAAGAGAAAGAGAACAAGAGGACCTATCCCCGGTCGTAAGAAATCGAGGCCAAACGCAAGACTGCTGAAAATCGAAAGCAATAGAAAGACGAAGAAGGATCGAACCACGCCAATCAGCCAGGAACCCAATATGAGCTGAAAGGATTGGACAGGGGCGATGAACGTATGCTTGAGGGATTTCGACCAGAGATCGTAGAGGAGGACATAGGCCACGTCAATCTGGCACACCTGAATCACACTCATGGAGATGATGCCCACGAGAATGAATCCGGTCTTGTTCGAATCCAGTTCCAGGAAACTCGTTAAGAGCCCCACGGAAAAGAATCCCACAACGGGCCAGAAGAGGATCTCGAAGATGGCAAAGACATTCCGCTTGGCGATGATCCAGTTCTTAAACAGAAAGGCCCATATCTGAGTCAGTGCCTTTTGCAAATTCGACGAAGACATCTTCCAAATCGACCTGTCTTAAAGTAACCTTTTTTATCTGGGCGCCGCTCTGAGCGATCATGGCCACTAACATTCCCAATCTCTTCTCTCCCTCATCGACGATAATTTCACAGAGATGATCGGAGATCGTAAAGTTAATCACGCCGTCCGCGCGGACCAATTCGTCTTCCGGAATCGTCCCCTTAAATTCAATCTTTATCTGATCGCCGATTCGAACCATCCGCTTCAAGGCCTCCGCACTCCCCATGGCGAGGATCTCCCCCTCTCTCAAAAAAGCGATACGACCGCAGAGATATTCCGCTTCTTTCATATTATGGGTGGTGAGAAGGATGGTTATCCCCCGCTCTTTGTGAATCGAGAGGATCTCCCTCCGAATTCGTATGGAGACATCCGGGTCGAGGCCGGCTGTAGGTTCATCCAGAAAGAGAACCTCCGGATCATTGATCACAGATTTCGCGAGGGAGAGCCGCTGCTTCATCCCGGTGGAGAGCTCATCGAATGGAATATTTTGATGCTCTTTCAGGTTGAAAATGTCGATCAACATTTCGACCTTTTTCCCACGCTCTTTCCCAGTTAATCCATAGAGCATGCCATAGTAGTGAAGATTCTCCTTTACGGTCAGGCTCCAGAGGAAATTGGCATTGCCACTTACGATGTTCACCCTCTTCCGGATCTGATGTCCATCATAGAGACTATCCATACCAAGAATATGAACGTTCCCCCGATCAGGAAGAAGCAGTGTGCAGAGAATCGACAGAAGAGTGGTCTTGCCCGCGCCATTCGGACCCAGAATTCCAAAGATCTCCTTCTCCTCAATCTGGAGGTCGATCCCTTTAAGAGCTTGCTTCTCTCTCTTCTTCCACCATCCCGACCGAAACGTCTTGAAGATTCCTTCTGCTTCGATTGCTAAGGCCATAACAGTCCCGCTAATCTAATACAAACGCATTTAATTTTTTGACCAGAGGGCCCCTCACCCTCCCCTCTCCCCGCGGGGGAGAGGGATAGGGTGAGGGTGACGCCCTTGCGTGTAATAAGACTTAATGCGTTTGTATTAGTCTCTCTGGTTTATCTGGTCTTTCTGGTCTATTTCGTTAAACTAGAGAAACCAGAGAAACCAAGGAAACTAGACAGACCGTTAGAGTATATTATGGAATTGGAGATTTGCCAATGAAAAATTCGATTCTCAGGACTTGATAAGCCTCTGTATAGATTCCAAAACGCTCTCTAGTTTCTGAAAGGGAATTTGAAGAAACAATGGACTTATGTATTATAATGAAAGCATGGATAAATTCATCGAGATTGTTGGGGCGAGATCCCATAATTTAAAGAACATTGACTGCCGAATCCCACGAGGGAAGATTACCGTCATAACGGGTGTTTCCGGCTCGGGAAAATCAACCCTTGCTTTCGATACGCTTTTCGCAGAGGGTCAAAGACGTTATATCGAGTCTCTCTCCACGTATGCCCGGCAATTCCTGGAGAAGATGGACCGTCCTGATGTCGAAGCCATTCATGGGATCCAACCTGCCATCGCCATCGAACAGAAAAATACTGTAAAAAATGCCCGCTCAACCGTCGGAACGGCCTCTGAAATCTACGACTATTTGAGGCTCCTTTTTGCTAAGATCGGCGAAGTCTTCTGTCCGGATTGCCATGTCAAAGTTTCAGGAGATACGGTGGAAAGCGTTGTAGAACAGATCTTGGAGCAATACCAAGGGGTAAACCCCGTTAGAACTTCCATCGGGGCGTCAAACCCATCAGGGATTATTCAAGAATCTAACCCCGTTGCAGAGCAACAGGCCACTATTTCTAACGGGGTAAAAATCTTCATCCTCAGCACGGTTTCTCTGGACGACGGCCAAGGAAAGGAACTCAAAACAAAAGATCTCATTAAGAATGGATATTACCGGATTTGGGAAGGCGGAAAAATTCTTGACCTTACCAGTCTTCAACCTTCCGAGATTGAGCGTCGGAAAACAGTCTCCCTTCTTATCGACCGAATGATTGCCGAAAATAAAGAAAGGTCAAGACTATCCGAAGCGATTCAGAGAGGGTTCCAACAGGGGAATGGAAAGGTTGAAGTGGTGACGGAACATGGTAAGAAAATCACCTTCAATCGGAGCTTCTCTTGCAATCGCTGTGGAAGAAATTTTTCAGAACCAGAACCTCTTCTCTTCTCGTTCAACAGCCCTCTCGGTGCCTGCCCTACATGCCAGGGTTTTGGCAGAATCATCGGAATCGATTGGCAGAAGGTCATCCCCGATCCAAAAAAAACATTGAAGGAAAGACCCTTTGCTGCCTGGAACACCCCTGCTTATGCAGACCTCTATGAGTACCTGTGGGAGGCCTGCCGGAGATACAAAATTCCCGTTCAAAAACCCTTTGAAGAACTTTCGCCTCATCAAAAGGAGATTTTGCTTAATGGCAAAGGAGAATTCATTGGTCTCAAAGGCTTCTTTGAATGGATGGAGGGAAAGCGATACAAGGTCCACTACCGGGTTTTCCTGAGCAAATACCGGGCCTACACCCCTTGCCCTACTTGCCATAATACTCGAGTCAAACCGGAGGCCCTCAACGTTCTGATCGCTGGGAAAAATATCGCCGAACTCTGTGATATGCCCATTTCAGACCTCCATCTCTTCTTTGAAAAGTTGCCTATCAGAGACTTCCAAAAGAAAGTTGGAGAGCGTCTTCTCAAGGAGATTAACGATCGCATCGGATTTATGGTAGACGTTGGATTGGGATATTTAACCCTATCCCGTCAGACAAGAACTCTTTCCAGCGGTGAATATCAACGGATCACGCTGGCAAGATCACTCGGTTCTGCTTTGACTGATACACTCTATGTCTTGGATGAGCCGAGTATTGGCCTCCACGCAAGGGATACCCATCGCCTCCTGCAATCCCTTCAGAGATTGCGGCAACGAGGAAATACGGTTGTCGTCGTAGAGCATGATCCGGATGTAATCCGAGCAGCAGATGAAGTCATTGACCTCGGCCCCGGTGCGGGAAGATGGGGAGGTTCCGTGGTCTTTCAAGGGGGACTGGAATCGCTCATCAAGAATGAGGATTCCATCACCGCCCGCTACTTGAGGGATGCAACACTCCCTCCCTTAATAAGGTCCCCTAGAAGACCGAAGGGATGGATCACCATTCACGATGCTCGGGAGCATAATCTCAAAGGAATCGATGTAAAAATCCCATTGGGCATGATGGTCTGCATCACGGGCGTTTCAGGCGCAGGAAAGACGACGTTGGTCCACAATATTCTTTATGCCGGATCCAAGGGGAATGGGAACTCAGGATTTGAGAAAGGGGCTTTTGGTTCCATCAAAGGTTTGGAGCAGATCGATGATCTCATTATTGTCGATCAGTTACCCATAGGAAAAAGTCTTCGGTCAAACTCAGCCACATATATAAAACTATTTAGCGAGATCCGAGACCTCTTCGCCCAAACCCGAGAGGCGAAAAGATATGGATTTAAACCGCGCCACTTCTCATTCAACACCGACGGAGGCCGATGTGAAACCTGTCAGGGTGCAGGTTTTCAAACCCTGGACATGCAATTTTTAGAAGATATCATTGTTACCTGTGAAACGTGCGAAGGAAAAAGATTCCGGCCTGAGATTCTAAAAGTGGAATATAGGGATAAAAATATCCATGACGTCTTGAATATGACGGCCGATGAGGCGATAACCTTTTTTCAAGACCATCATCGGATTTTGTCAAAACTCCAGATGTTGAAGGACGTAGGATTGGGCTACCTCACTCTCGGCCAGCCGACGAATACGCTGAGTGGAGGCGAATCGCAGCGTTTAAAACTGGCCCAGCATATTGGTCAGAGCCACGGAGAGAAAGACCTCTTCATCTTCGACGAACCCACGACAGGTCTTCATATGGCGGATGTCGAACTCCTCCTCGCGACCTTTCAGAAACTCCTCTCGCAGGGGCATTCCTTGATTGTCATCGAGCATAACCTGGACCTGATCCGGCGTGCAGATTACATCATCGATTTGGGTCCGGAAGGAGGAGAGGAAGGGGGAAGAATTGTCGCGCAAGGCGATCTCAAAACGGTTATGGCTTCGCCGCAGTCCTACACAGGACAATTTTTAAAAAAGCGGCTCGACATTACCCATAATTTCAAATTTCAAAATCCAAATGTCAAATGAATATCAAAGTTCAAAGTTAATGATTTTGACATTTGAGCTTTGAACTTGATTTGACATTTGAACTTTGGCATTTGAGATTTATACTTCTGTCCTCTGCTTGATGCAGCTCAGCATCTGCTGGAGCCGATTCGGCTCAAATCCGACCATTACCTCATTGCATGCCGTGATGACCGGAACACTCCGTGCCCCCGAAATTTTCACCATCTCATCTAACGCAGCCCGGTCCTTGGTCACGTCGTATTCTGTAAATTTGAAACCTTTTTTCGAAAGAAACTCTTTCGCCATCGTGCAATAGGGTCAGGTCGGTGTGGAATAAACTTTAATCTGCTCGTCTGCCATAACGATTCCTCCTTGTCTTTATTGATTCATAGCCTTTCTTTTATTTTTACACACATCCCCTTCCTATTGTCAATCAATGTTTTTTCCTAAATCTCCGCATGACACTGCCAGTCCTCACACCTACCCGCACCCTTCAAAGGCTCTGCCGCGCCCTTTTTGTCGTTGCCAGCGACCGTAGGGGCGTGGCAATTTCCGGATGATCAACGCCTTGTGGGGTTGCTTCGGTCGTTCCACTCCCTCGCAATGACATACGACACACTATTTTAAGGGAGAGATTCCTCGAAGGGGCAATGGCCTAAACTTTTCATATTTTCTTTATGAAATTTTAGGCTATAATGTCCTCCATGAATTCTTTAGGAAAGAAATCGCTTACTGTTAAACCACTAAAATTTAAAGACCTTCAAAAGGCAGCACGAGACTTTCGTTTTCTTCTCAATCGGGGATACCCGAGGAAAGCCGCTCTCGAACTCGTAGGTAATCGATACGGTCTCACTTCTGACGAACGCCACCTTCTGCACCGGGGAGTGTTCTCTGACTCAGATTCAGAATCGAGACGGAAGAAAAAAGTCTTCCTTGGAGACGTCCTCAATCAAGACCTCGTCATTGATGGTCACAACGTTTTGATCACCATTGAAGCCGGAATCTCCGGACGGCCTCTCATTCTAGGGGATGATGGTTTCATCAGAGATATTTCTGGCGTTTCCGGCAACTTCAAAAAGACGGAGACGACAGAAAAGGCGATCCAATTCATTATTCGTGCGATAAAGAAAATGAGGCCAACTCAAACTCTCTTCCTCCTCGATGCTCCGATCAGCAAAAGCGGGGAATTGGCGGAGGCGGTCAGAAACTATTTAAAGAAAGAAGATATCTCTGGTAATGCCATGGCCCTCAGAATCCCGGAGAGAATTCTGATTGGGTTTCCGGGTGTGGTCGCAACCAGTGACACAGCCATTATTAACCGATCCAAGAAGGTTTTGGATTTGGCTGGTCATGTCCTGAGGAAGAGCATTGAATTAGAATCTCTCATCCGGCTGAGTAGAAATGAACGTTCCGTTAGAAAGAGATAGGGAAAGATTTCTGTCCAGCTAATACCGGGATGGAAAACCGCATATCGATATCACAGAATATGCCGCAATTATCAAAAGTGGAAAGCTATCGATGGGTAATCCTGATTATCGTCTACCTGTCGGTCCTTGCCTTCACATTCATCTTTCAATCCATCCCACCCATACTCCCATTCATCCACTCCGAGCTAAACCTCACCTATTCCCAATCCGGTCTCCTCATGAGCCTTTTTTCCCTTCCCGGCATATTTGTTTCTCTCTTGGGCGGATTTCTGTCTGATCGTTATGGGATCAGGTCTTTAGGAACAGGATGTTTTTTGTTAATGATCGGGGGAACATCGCTGGTGGCATTGGGAATGGATCTACATATCTTAGAATTAGGAAGGGTCGTTGCCGGGGTTGGGGCTTGCACCTTATCCGTTTTTCTTCCGAAACTTCTCTCTCAATGGTTTAAGGGTAAAGAATTGGGTCTTGCAATGGGAATCTACAATACGGGCGTCCCTTTGGGTTCGGTTATCTGCTTCGGGCTTTTTGGAAAAATGGGAAGCCTTTGGGGATGGCGTCTCCCTATTTTATTAACTGGAATTTATCTAGTTATCACATTCATCCTTTTCCTAATTCTTTACCGATTCCCCCCCTCCGCAGAGATAGGAGAAAATGAACCTCTCAGTATTTATAGATCGTTAGCAGAGATGGGACTCCCCATTTGGTTCGTCGGTCTTTCCTGGCTTTGGTTCAATGCTGCTTTCACCTCCTTTGTCACTTTTGCGCCCAACCTTTTTCTGCAGAAAAACTACACCATTGAACAGAGCGGTCTCCTCATCGGGATTCCACTTCTGGGCTCCCTCTTCTTCAGTGCACCTATCGGATATCTGGTAGACCGATTTAGGCACCAGGAATGGTTTATCGGAACCGCAGGTGTTGCATTGGCCATTTTAGCATTGTTCTTCAACTTCAGCTCCTCGTTTCTGCTCCTTGTGATTTTGATGGGAATCTTTTCAGCAATGATCCCCGCTCCCATCTATTCCCTCCCTCCAGAGATTCTGAAAATAGAAAATGTCGGATTGGGATTCGGGATCATCTCTACCTGCTCAAGCATCGGCTTATTTGTAGCACCTTATCTCGTCGGAAAAGCGAAGGACATAAGCGGATCCGACGGTTGGAGTTTCATCTTAATTTCCCTCTTCTCTCTCCTGATCATGATTTTTATCTTCTTGACCCGTCGCCTACGAAACTTTCATGTTAGAAAATCATAAGAAATGATGAAGAACCATCCTCTTCCTGTCGCAGACAGCCAAATGGGATGGGGGGGGTAATCCGGATTTCTCGAATTTTCAGACTCCTAAAAAACCCTTGACAAGCCAAAACCCATAGCGTATATAAAGATATCATTCTGGATACAGTATACAAAATAATATAAGGAGGTTTCTGTGGAAACGACATTGGGAGGCCTTCGGGTCAGCAAAAAGAAATCACTGCGGGAAGAAGTCTATGAATCGCTCAAAAAATCCATCCTTCATGGAAAGCTGACAGCCGGGCAGCGTCTCATCGAGGAGCAACTGGCCTATCAGGTGGGAATTAGCCGTACCCCTGTCAGGGAAGCCTTCCACAAACTGGAAAGGGATGAATTGGTCACCCGACTTCCTAAAGGGGGCTTCGCCGTAAGAGAATTTACCAAGGAGGACGTCGAGGAAATCTTCGGCATTCGGAGTGCCCTTGAAAGTTATGCGGCATATTTGGCGACGCTTCATATGACCCCGGATAAAATCTCCAGCCTGGAAAAGAAACTGAAGGAATCGGAAGAGGCTTTAGCCAAAGGAGACGATGATAAAGTCGTGCAACTTCATACCGACTTTCATGATCTTCTCTATAAGGCCTGCAAAAGCAAAAAACTCGTCGAGATGATCAACAATTTTCGAGATTATTTTTACCGCTATCGGTCAGGCTTGCTCCAAATAGAAAATGGTATCAGTTATTCCAATAAAGACCACCGGCAGATGTTGGAGGCGATGAAGAAGAAAAATCCGAGATTGGCAGAAAGGCTTGTCCGAAAGCATCTCTCTCGAGGGAAGGACCTCGTTCTGAAAGAAATCCAAGAAGGAAGAATGGCTCCTTAGCCTCCACGTCTCAAAGGTCAGATGAATTAATGGCCAATTGGTTGCCTCAAGCCATGAAAATCCTTAGTCGCCTTCTCCCCATTAGTAAGGAGGCTGGGAGATTTAAAATGTATTGTCCACTAATGGCGTCTCTCATAGCGCCGCCATCACATCGGAAGAACTTTTTCATCTGACCTTTCATTCCATCCATGTAGGGAGCAAAGAAGTGGAAAAGAGAATTCGTATCCTAGTTGCAAAACCTGGCCTGGACGGCCACGACCGGGGGGCAAAGGTGGTGGCCCAGGCCCTCCGCGATGCGGGGATGGAAGTCATCTACACTGGCCTGCATCAAACCATCGATCAAATCACCAGTACGGCAATCCAGGAGGATGTGGATGTCATCGGCCTCTCCATCATGTCCGGTGCTCATTTGCCGATCTGTGAGAAGCTGATGAAGGAAATGAAAACGAAGAAGATCGATGACATCATGGTAGTGGTCGGAGGCGTCATCCCCAAAAGGGATATCCCTAAACTACAAAAAATAGGAATCGAAGGAATATTCCCCGGCGGGACCCCTTTTGACGAATCGATCCACTGGATCAAAGGACACGTCACGTCTCGGTCTTGATGAAGGATCTTGGGAAGCTAAATACTATTTTATGTACCGGTCTCTTTGCCGAACAAATCCAAAATCCAAGCACCAAATTCCAAATAATTTCCAATGTTCTAAATTCAAATAACCAAATGAGAAGAAAAGATATAATCCAATAAGTTTTGAGTTTTGACATTTGAAATTGTCTGGAATTTGGATATCGGGATTTGGAAATTTCGAGGTGAGCATGGGTGTCGCAAGATATGTCAAAAATGAGAAAGATGAAGTTAAGGATATCGTCCTGCAGTCGGGAATCCATGTCAAGCCCCTTTATACCCAGAAGGATTTAGAGGAAATCGGCTTCGACCCTGCCAAGGACTTGGCCCCACCTGGAGAATATCCTTTTACCCGCGGGATCCATCCGCTGGGCTATCGAAGCCGGGAATGGACGACCCGGCAGTACACCGGTTTTGGAACACCCATGGAGACCAATGAGCGATTCAAACTGATGATCTCTCATGGCCAGACCGGACTGAACGTCGCCTTCGATCTCCCGACTCAGATGGGACTTGATTCGGATGACCCACTAGCCGAAGGTGAAGTGGGAAGAGTCGGCATGGCAGTGGACTCGCTACGCGACTTCGAGGTGGCCTTCCAGGGCATTCCCCTTGACCGAATCGGCGCCGGTCTCACCATCAATGCCGTGGCGAGCGTTATGCTGGTGATGTTTCAGGCGACGGCCGAGAAATTCGGATTTAAAAAAGACAGGATAAGCGCCACCCCTCAAAACGATATTCTTAAAGAGATAATCGGAAGGGGAGCATGGATCTTTCCGGTGAAACCCGCCGTTCGCCTCATCGGCGATACGATCGAGTATTCGATGAAGGAACTTCCTCGAACCAATCCTGTCAGCGTCTGCGGTTATCACATCCGCGAATCAGGATGTTCCCCGGTTCAGGAAATCGCTTATGCCTTCCAGATTGCAAACACTTATATCGACGAAGTACTCAAGCGAGGCTATCACATTGATGATTTTGCCAGAGGGTTCACGTTCAATCTCAACGTCTTCGGAAACCTCTGGGAACAGGTGGCCAAGTTCCGTGCAGCCAGAAAACTCTGGGCAATCAATTTAAGGGAACGCTATGGCGCCAAGGACAACAGATCTCTTCTTCTTCGAGGCATCTTCGGCGGCGGCGGATATG
>Ga0326726_10001188_pt1 | contig 24267 bp, 22 predicted proteins | sample MHFenrmetagenome_2_FD_207603 | JGI IMG/M metagenome (GOLD analysis project Ga0326726, IMG submission 207603) | Lab enriched peat soil microbial communities from Michigan Hollow, Ithaca, NY, United States - MHF15MN | ecosystem: Environmental > Terrestrial > Soil > Wetlands > Peat | place: USA... | reverse complement strand
CTCTGATGCCGCTGGCCAAAGTCGGTATGGCGCGCGCCTACGTGATGGCTGACGACAAGGCGCACGCCCGGCTGGCTTATCAGGATTTCCTGGCGGTCTGGAAGGATGCAGATCCGGACATCCCCCTGCTGCGCGAGGTCAAGACGGAGTATGCCAAGCTGCAGTAGGCAAGGAACCTCCACTTGATCGTAACGAGGGTGTGGCCCAGGGGTAGAATGCTCGTCCCCTCGACTCGGTATCAGCGAGTTGCGGTCGTGCTGAATCAACCACAAACTGGAGTGAGCGGCAAAGCGGAAAGGATGATAGGCATGGAATCAGAGATCAAGATCGGCCAGCAATTCGAGTTCGCGATACATGCAGACAAAGGGTTTACGCAGAAAGCGGTCGTAACCCGCGTTTTATCCAATCAGGAAGAAGGACTCGGTCCGGAGGTGGACTTCTACATCGCCGATTGGATTGAAGCGAGAACACTCTCGGAACAGCCAAAGGCGCTGGTCTTCGCGCTTGGAACCGACGGACACGCATATTTGAATGGCGAGTGGGTTGACATAATAGTGGACCTTGCCGCGTAGCCGTTGCGGGTAGCGCGTGAATCGCGTAATTCAGGCGGGAATTGTTGAATCTGTTGCGAATGAGATGATCTCGAAGCTGCCATTAAATCGCGATTACACTCGTCCTATGAAAGAGGATGTCAAGGAAAAAAGATTCTCCCCGCCCCTCAGGAAGATGCGGGTGTGGTGACTTGCATCCAGCCCGACCTCATCCTCCGCCTCATCCATAGAGGGGTTGTTGGTTTGGGCGCTTTGGTTCGCCGCGCATTTCAGCGGCGATGCCAACCCCAGTTGCTTGTCCCAACTCCACGGTTTCATAAAACAGTGGTGCTCGACGCCATTCGGTTACGAAGCTACGCAAGCTAAGTGTTGGCTAAAAGTGCCAACCACGATCCTATGTGAGACTCGAGGCCTACAGCTTTTTTGGGTTATCCGAGGAGGCATAGGATTGACCCGGAGACGCGGTGCCAAACTTCCGCACACAGAGCGCCTAATGAGTGCATAGATACTCTCCCTCGAACCCGAGCATCGCACGAACCGATTTGGCCACCACCGAGGCATGAAACCTGGGAGATCACCTGGGTTCTGTTCGATACTCAAGCTGCTTGCGTTTTCAGTTGTCCTGCGTCGAAACGTTCCTCCTTTTTCCAAAGTGTCAAAGTAATGGCCGCGATCTTGCGCGCCAGCGTCAGACGAGCCATCTCCGGCTTCATCCCCTTGGCCAGCAAACCCGCGTAGAAATCGTGGAAGGGTCCCATACCACAGCTGGCCCGGGTGGCCGCGCTCTTGAAGATCTCTTTCATCTCATGATTGTGATTTCGATTCAGACCACGAATCTGCTGGGGTTTCTTGGAGTGTTGCAATTGTCCACGGACAAAGCGGAATTGCGCGCTGTCGTGGGTCTCAATCCCCAGGCCACTATAGGTCCACAGTTGCCGCTTGCTGCGGAACCGGTGCGGGGTTTGCATCAGCGCAATCAATCTCGCCGCTCGAATCGGACCGATGCAGGGAATCTGGCGCAGCAGTTTCGCGGCTTTATGTTTCCGGCTCTCGGCCAAAAACTCGGGCCGCAGGTTTCGCCGCAAGGCCTGCAATCCCTCCAGCTGTTGATAGAGCAGCTCCGCGCGGCGACGCACCCCGGCTTGCGCAATCTTGCTCAACCATTCCTCCCGATAGCGCGGGGCATAGACCTGGGTGCCGGCACAGGGAATACCCCAGCCGCGATACAGTGCCTTCAGCCGATTCATTACCCTCGTTAAATCTTTGCCGATGGTCTGATAACTGCGTGCCAACTCGCGCAGCGTCCGTAGTCCATTTTCTCCGTGGTAGACCGGCCGCAGCATGCCGGTGCGCAGCAACTCGGCCAGCTTGCGTGCATCCACCTTGTCACTCTTGCTCCCCTCCTTTAATAAGGCATTGCGGCGCGGATTGCAGACCACAACTTCCTGCACCTGCGGCTGCAGCACATCGTACAGCCAGGCCGCCCACGTCCCTTCTTCCCAGGTCACATGCAGCTCGCCCCGTAGACCGTGGAGAAACTCGAGAATGTTGCTGGCTTTCGTTTCGACGATGGTTTCCATGACCAGTTTCCCACTGCCATTCAGGACGGCGATCACAATCGCTTCCTTGTGCACGTCCATTCCGATATATTTGACCTCGTGACTCATTGGAGTTGCCTCCTTGGGGGAAAGCTCATTCGTGTCAACGCTGGTCTTTCCCTCAAGGTAAAGTGCCATTCTCCAGCTGATTTGCCTATGCTCTCCTGTAGTCCTTTCGCACCGGGCGCCGCCGTAGCGGAGCGAAGCCTGCACAGCGTAGCGCAGCGGAGGCGGCGCCACATCCAACTTCGATCTTCTGAAGCGGGCGCTCTTTCATAATGCATTGACATTTCCTAGGGTATCCGCCGGGTCCTGAGGGTCGTCGCCATCTTCTCCGCCATCCGACATAGGCCGTACCACCATGCCGTGCCTCCGAGAACTAGCCACGATAGCGCCAGTGCGTCGTGTTGTCCCGACATAGCCCCGCGCTCGCGTTGACTTGCTTCTCCAGCCCACCTAACATGGCAACCCTGTCTTCAAGTATTTCGCAGACCGTGATTCGGCAGACGCCATGATCGGACAAACCATTTCGCACTACCGCATTGTCGAGAAGCTGGGCGGCGGCGGTATGGGCGTGGTTTACAAGGCGGAAGACACGCGGCTGCACCGTTTCGTGGCCCTCAAGTTCTTGCCCGATGAAGTGGCCAAGAATGCTTCGGCGCTCAGCCGCTTTCAGCGCGAGGCGCAGGCCGCATCCGCGTTGAACCATCCCAACATCTGCACCATCTACGACATTGGCGAAGAAAACGGCCAGGCGTTCATCGCCATGGAATATCTCGAGGGCGTGACGCTCAAGTATCTGATCGCGGGGCGTCCGGTGGAACTGGACACGCTGCTGGGGCTCGCCATCGAGATTGCCGACGCGCTCGATGCCGCTCACGCCAAAGGCATCATTCACCGTGACATCAAGCCGGCCAACATTTTTGTCACCCAGCGCGGGCACGCCAAGGTGCTGGACTTTGGCCTGGCCAAAGTCACGCCCGCGAGCGGCAGCATGGACGCGGCGGGTGCGTTTTCCCAAGCCACCGCCATGAGCCAGGACCACCTGACCAGTCCCGGCTCCACCATGGGGACGGTGGCTTACATGTCTCCCGAGCAGGCCAAAGGGAAAGAGCTGGATGCGCGTAGCGACCTGTTTTCCTTTGGCGCCGTACTCTACGAGATGGCGACCGGCACCCTGCCTTTTCGCGGGGACACTTCGGCGCTGATCTTCAATGCCATTCTGGAAAAGCTTCCCACGCCTCCCATCCGGCTTAATCCTGATCTGCCCGCGGAGATGGAACGCATCGTTAGCAAGTCCTTGGAGAAGGACCGCAATCTGCGTTACCAGCATGCTGCCGACATGCGCGCCGATCTGCAACGCTTGAAGCGGGACACGGACACGGGGCGGGCAGTGGCGGCCAGCTCCGGAACTGTAGCATCGGTACAAGAGTCCCCTTCCGCTCCGGTTGCGACCCCACCGCGATCAGGATCCTCGGCAGCGGCTGCCCGGCCGGTGTCGTCCGCCGCGGTACCGGTGGCTGAGGTTGCGGTCCAGCCTCCGCGTAAATTGTGGAAGATGGCCGTGCCGGTAGTGGCGCTGCTGCTTGCCATCGCCGCTGGATTTTTCTTCTACACGCGCCGCTCGCAAGCCCTTACCGAAAAAGATTCCATCCTGCTGGCTGACTTCGTCAACACTACTGGCGACGCCGTATTCGACGGGACGCTGAAGCAGGCGCTGGCGGTGCAACTGGAGCAGTCGCCGTATCTCAACGTTCTTCCGCAATCACGGATTCAGGCAGCGTTGCGCCTGATGGGCCGGTCTCCCGACGAGCGTCTGACCAATGACGTAGCGCGGGAAATCTGCGTGCGGGACGGCGTGAAGGCCATGCTGGCTGGCTCTATCTCCGCTCTGGGCAGCCATTACGTGATTGATCTGAACGCGGTCAATGCGCAAACCGGAGATTCGCTGGCCCGGACCCAGGTGGAGTCTGACAGCAAAGAGCAGGTGCTGAAGTCGCTGGATAAGGCAGCGTCCGATCTGCGGCAGAAGCTGGGCGAGTCCATCGGTTCGGTGCAGAAATTTGCCACTCCGCTCGAGCAAGCCACCACGTCTTCACTGGAGGCCTTGCAGGCTTTCACTCTGGGACAGGCCGAGCACTCGAAACTGGAAGACGAGAAAGCGGTTCCATATCTGAAGCGGGCCATCGAACTGGACCCGAATTTTGCCATGGCCTATGCCACCCTGGGCGTGGTTTACGGCAACATGGCGCAATCGATCCAGCAAAGAGAGAACCTGACCAAGGCGTTCGATCTCAAGGACAGGGCGAGCGAGCGGGAGAAGCTCTACATCTCCGCTCATTATTACAGCGAGGTGACGGGAGAAATAGACAAGAGCATCCCGATCTATGAGCAGTGGAAGCAGACTTATCCCCGGGACACGGTCCCATGGGACAACCTGGCGCTCGCTTACTCCTCAACTGGCCAGCACGAGAAGTCAGTAACGAATGCTCTCGAAGCCATGCACCTGGACCCGAATGATCGTTTCGCATATCAAAACCTCGCCGATGCCTATGAACGCCTCGGCCGCTACGACGAGAGCAAAGCGATTCTTGATCAGGCCGCGGCCCGGAAGCTGTCTTCGCCCCTTGATTCCCTGTCGCGTTACGATATGGCGTTTCTTCGAGGCGATGAGGCGGGCATGCAGCGTGCCATGGAGGCAGTCAAGGGGAGTACGTTTGAGCCCATCCTGTTTCTGATAAAAGGGAACGGTGAATGCGCGGGTGGGAAAGTGAAGGCTGCCCGGCAGGCCTACGTTCAGGGCGGGATTCTGGCGCAAAAGATTGGCATGAATGAGCTCGCCGCGGCGCTGAAAGGGATAGAGGCTACGTGTGACGCTGAAGTGGGCGATCGAGAAGAGGCGAAGCAAAAGGCCGCGGAGGCGCTCCCCCTCTCTGACGACCAGAATTCCCGCGGGACCGCTGCCGGCGCTTTCGCCCGAGCGGGAGACAGCATTCGATCGCAGAAGATAATTGACGAACTGGCCAGGAAATATCCTACCGACACGCTGCTGAACTCGGTGTGGTTGCCGGGCGGGCGGGCAGCGAATCAGATAGAAGCCAACCAGCCGGCAAAAGCTGTTGCTCTGTTAGAAGCAGCGAAGCCTTATGAGTTGGGATCCCCGCCCGGAGGCGCCACCTATTGGCCGATGTTCCTGCGTGGCGCAGCTTACCTGCGCCTGGGGGATGGCGCGAAGGCTGCGGTCGAATATCAGAAGATTCTGGACCGTCGCGGCATCGACCCAACCAATTTCCTCTATCCGCTGGCCCGGCTGGGATCGGGCCGGGCGTATGCGCTGCAAGGAGACAAGGCGAAAGCCAAGGAGGCCTACCAGGACTTCTTTGCCATGTGGAAAGATGCCGACCCGGATGTCCCCATCCTGAAGGACGCCAAAGCCGAGTACGCCAAACTCCAGTAGCCATGTGTGGGTCGGACACTCCTGTCCGACGCTTTTGCAGTTGCAGTTGCCTTTGGATTTTCAAACCAAGATCAAAATCAACATCAAAACCAAGACCAAAATCAACTTCAAAGACGTCGGACAGGAGTGTCCGACCCACACCTGCACGAGCGGGACGCTCGCGCCTACATTGACCTGATATGATTACTTCTCCCTGACCGCCGCTGCCGTTGCGAGCGGTCATATTTCATGCGCATACGACGCAGACTCCCCATCTGGTTTGGCGTTGTGCTGGTCGCCCTGGCCATCGCCCTGGCGGTTGTGCTGCGCCAGCATGCCCCTCCGGAACCTGCCCGCTTGCTGCCCGGCGCGGACGGCTATCTTTACGTCAATCTCAAGTGGGTGCGCCGCGCCAACGTCGCGGGTCAACTGCCGGACGTTCCCCATGAACCTGAGTACCAGGAGTTCATCCAGGCCACCGGGTTTCAGTTCGAACGCGACCTGGACCAGGCTGCCTTTGCCATCCATTATCCGGTCAAGCGGAAGGCCCAGTCGGCAACCACGGAACCAGCGCGGTTTTCGGAGGTGTTTGTAGGCAGGATCGATGGCGAGCGCCTGCGGGCTTATCTGGGCAAGATCTCAGGCTCGGTGGAGAGTTACCGGTCGGTGGACATCTACAACATTCCGCTCGAGGGCCGCACTTTGAGGGTTGCGGTCCTGGGTTTTGATACGGTGGCAGCCTCGAATCACGATGATCCCCTTGTGATTCGCGGCATCGTCGACCGATCGCGCAAGGTGGCTTCTCCGTTTGGCGGACCGGCGCTGCTGCGGCGGTACTACAAGTATGTTCCCCTGGCCAGCCTCGGTTGGGCGATTTTCAGGGTGGATCCTGTGGACAGCTCGCCCAGCCCCAATGCCTTATCGTTCTTGTTTACCAGCCCAGCTACGGTAGTGGCTTCCGCTCGCTACCTGGGACGGGTGCATTTCCGGGCCGAGGCCTTTACCGGCAGCAAAGACGAAGCCCAGCGACTGACCGAACAGTTGGGGACATTTCTGCAACTCTTCCACACTGCGGAGGGGACGGTTTCGAAGCCGGGGACCGATCCTGACGTGAAGGCATTCTTCGATGGATTGAAAGTGCAACAACATGACGACCGTGCCGTGCTGACCGCGGCCATTCCGCCCGGGTTCATCCGGAAAGCAGTGGCCTCGCCCCCGGCAGAAGCGCAACCGGCGCCTGCGCCGTTGCCTCCCCCCAGCAAAACCAAATAACTGTAACCTTCCGATTCTCGGCGCATCTGTGAATAAGGTCGGCGAGAGCTGCGTGAGGGACAAAGTGGAGGACGGGCGTCTCGCCCGTTGTGGACAGGTCATTCCTGACGGGCGGTACGCCCGTCCTCCATTTTTTTGTCCCCACGTGTTTGTGGTATTGACTAGGGCTGCCTCGCTCGCAACGGGTACAATAAATTCGGATGTCTAACCTTCCTCTTCCTATCGCCGCGTTCCTGGCCGGGCTGGTTTCATTTCTCTCGCCGTGTGTGCTGCCGCTGGTTCCGGGGTACGTTTCACTGATTTCGGGAGCTGGCGTAGAGGAGCTGAAGGCCCAGGAATCCCGCCTCCTGGGCAGAGTAATGCTGAATTCCATCGGCTTCATCCTGGGTTTCAGCGTGGTCTTCATTTCGCTGGGCGCGATTTCGACCGAGGTAGGCCAGATACTGGCGCGCTACAAATCGACACTGGCCCAGGTGGCCGGCGTGGTCATCATCGTATTTGGATTGCACCTGACCGGCCTGTTCAAGATCAAGGCGCTATACACCGACGCGCGCCTGCATAGCGTGAAGGGGGGCAGCACGCCCTGGGGGGCGTTCCTGATCGGTTTTGCCTTCGCTTTTGGCTGGACGCCTTGCGTGGGTCCGATCCTGGCCGTCATTCTGGGTTTTGCCGCGGCCCAGGACTCCGTAGCCAAGGGAATCCTGCTGCTGGCGGTGTACTCGATGGGACTGGCCGTACCGTTCCTCCTGACCTCGCTGGGAATCGAACGCTTTCTCAAGTTCTACAAGCGCTTTCGCATGCACATGCATGCCCTGGAAGTGGCCAGTGGCGGGTTGTTGATCGTATTGGGCGCGCTGTTGGTATTCGGGCGCTTCACCATCATCTCAAACTATCTGTCATTCCTGAATCGATTCGCGCTCTAAGAGGGAGTCTTTCGTGAAACGCGATCCAGTGGTCATTATCGTGGTTGCCCTGGTGGTGACCGTCATGATTGTTTTTGGATTTCAGGTGGCGCGGCGAAACTCGGGTGTGACCGCCAGCGCGGGCCCCAACATGAATGGCCAGGCGGCACCGGACTTCACCCTGGAATCGCTGGACGGAAAGACCGTGCATCTTTCTGATTTTCGGGGCAAGGGCGTATTGCTGAATTTCTGGGCCACGTGGTGCCAGCCCTGCAAGATCGAGATGCCCTGGTTTGCCGAGTTGCAGAAGCAGTACGGGCCGCAGGGATTGCAGATTGTTGGCATCGCGATGGATGACGCCAGCCCCAAGGAGATCGGTGAGTTCGCCCACGACCTGGGTGTGAATTACCCCATCCTGATAGGCAAGGAAGAAGTTGGAAATGCCTATGGCGGGGTGCAGTTTCTCCCCGCTACCTTTTACATCGGGCGCGATGGCAAGGTGGTGGACAAAGTGTTTGGCCTGAAGGGCCGAGGCGAAATCGAGAACAGCATCAAGAAGGCGCTGGCCGAGGGCCAGCCGGTACAGGCGCAAAAGTAACGTAGCCTGCGACTCCCGGACGGTCTAACATTTTCCCTTGATGTCTATTATACGAAAGCTCAGTCTCATCCTGGCCTTGCTGGCCGCACTGGCGGCCGCGCAAGACAATCAGGATCTTCCGGGAAGAAAAACTCCGTCTGTCTCCATGGCGCCCTCGCCTGTCATTACGGTCACCCGCGGGCGGCCGAACACGGTGAACCTTCGTTTTCGCGTGGGCGCTGGCTTTCATGTGAATTCGAACCAGCCCAAGTCGGAATTCCTCATCCCCACCGTGCTCAAGTTGAGCGCTCCGACCGACATTGTGATTGGAAGAGTGACCTATCCCGCGGGCACAGACATGAGTTTTGCTTTTGCCCCAGAGGATAAACTGAGCGTCTATACCGGAGAGTTCCCGGTGGTGGTGGATGTGCGACCACTGGCCGGCGTGATTCCCGCCCGATACATGATTCGTGGAGAACTGAAGTATCAGGCCTGCGACAAGGCCGCCTGCTATCCTCCCAGGAAACTTCCGGTACAGTTCGAAGTCAAGGTCATCAAAGGCCCGCCGCCGCGTCGCCGGAATCCAGGACAAAGCCCTCACGTACACTTGTAACACCCCGCCTTTGCGGTCATTGCGGCTCTTCTTCGCGAACGTTGTGGTCCCGGGTCTTGCCGTTTCCGCGCATGGAATATGCTTCCGACTAATCTCTGCTTGAAACCCCAAGCCACCAGAGTACAATTGCCGACAGCGCGACTGTACGTCGGACAAATCGAATGGCTACTGTGCCCGGGCAGAACCGACTCCATCCGCAACCTTCCACTGAGCTTTTGGCCCCTGAATTATTGCCGCCTGCGGGCATGCAGGCGCCGGACTTCAACGACGTCTCCTGTCCCGATAGCCTGGCTGATCATGTCAGCCAAACCGTGTTGCAGACCTTGCCCAATGATCTGACCCGAATGATTTACCTGGCATCGCTGCGGGACTGCAATAGCGGAATGTATCTGCATCCGGAACTCTCACAGCAACGGGGAGTGCATGCGGCGGATGGGGCGCTGCGGGCCTGTCATGAGCAGGTCTTTCGCCGCCTGCTCACTACCCGATTGCCCGACTACGTGAGCCAGCTTCAGGAATATGTCCGCTATACCCGGGGCGAGGCCCCCACCGTGCTGAAGACCTGGAAGTCGTTACAGGCTTATCGGGCAACGGTTCCAGTGGACGCGCCTGCCACTTCGGCGGAATTGTACTTTCTGAATGTTACGATCGCCCTGGAAGTTGTGGGCAAGGAAGTGCCAGGGGAGCAGTAGTTCTAGTGGGTCGCCCCGCCGTTGGGTAATTGCTCAAAGGGCAGCCAGGCATTGATCACCCGGCCGATCACCGAGGCCTCACGCGGTACTTTGAATCGCCTGACCGGCTGGCGAGAGAGCGGATAAGGCAGCAGGGTCAGTTCTTTTCCTTCCAGCTGGCACCAGCAACAGCTGTGCCCGTCGGTGTGCCAGACCAGGTAAACCGGACGTTCGCGAATGGTCTTCCATTCAAACACCTGGACCGCGTTCTGCATGACGTCAACTTCAACCAAAGAGCCGGGCGGAATCAACTCGCCCATGGTGTCGTCCTTCAGGCCGACCACGGCGTAGCGGTATCGTCTGGGGTCGAGACGCTTGCGCAAAGCCGGGGGAAGGGTGGCCAGTTCCTGTGGGTTCAGTTTGAGCAGGCTGGTCTCGTGACTGTTGAGGGCGGTGTCGAAGTTGAGTTGGAAGCGGAAACCGGGTTCCCGCACCTCCGCGGTCTCCAGCCGGGGCAATCCCGGTTCAACCTGGCCGGCGTATTGCCGCACTTCATTCAGGTCAATTCCGAAGACCAGCAGGAGTTCTTCGAGGGAAACTTTGAGACACGCGGCCAGGCTGAAGTGCTTGTGAATGCTGGGGACCGATCCGGTTTCGATGTCGGCCAGGGTGGAGTGTGAAACGTAGAAGTCAGCGTTGCCCTTGATGTCGGCGATCGACCTGCTGATGCGCTCAATGTCGCTGGATTTAACAAAGCGCTCTTCGCGCAACTCCCTGATCCATTTTCCCGAGTCCATGTTGGTGGCCCTGATTTCCCAGTCTCAACTGCTGCGCGTCCTCAAAGATGTCCCCATGAAAGGTGTCCCCATGGGCCGCGGAAATACTTGAATACGCTAAATAGAGAAAGCCCCTCCCTACTCTTGCAACCGCCAAACTTTTTCAATGGAGACAACAGAAATTCAACGATCGGTAGCTCGGGGGTGCTCCACCCCTACCCATTCCAACCTTCAGCCGGCCATCAAAGCCTGCTGAAGGTCCCACTGCCGTTGTTGCCGGATCCGGTTGAGGTACGCGAGCAGCTCCGCATACGGCATTTCGACCGCCGGAAGTGACAATGCCCAGCCCGGGAAGAGCCACTTCAGCCACAAGCAGGGCCGAACCAGCAACAAGTTTACACGAAGCCAAAGCGCCCCATAGATCAACTCCTCCGCCTCATTGGCCAGGTGGGAATTCGCTTCCGTTCTCGCCAGTTGCCCTAACTTCAGCAACATAGCGGTATTTTCTCCCACCAAATCCAGCAAACGCAGCGCCAAAACCAGGCGCTTTCTCTGATAAAGACGGAACTCACCCGGAGGCAACGACTGCTGCAGATATTTTTCCTGGGAGGGATCGAGCAGGACCCGAAATACCTCAGGATCGACATCATGCTTCTTTCCTTCCCAGTCTTCCAGGCTCTTGATGGGGGGCAGCCCGGGACGGAGCACTACCCAAACCAGAAACAGGGACAAGAGACTGGCGAACAGAATTGTTAGCGTCGATACCATTTGTCAATGTGCTCTGTCAGCGCATCGTTCCAATTCGCCAAGTCGGTGCCGAGCAAACCGCCCACCGGCTTCCCGCTGCGGGGCCGGAGAAAATAAAAGGTCCAGATTGCAACGCCAAGATTATATGCCGCAGACCTCATTAACACAAAGGCGCTGTCTGTTACCGCATGAAGATGAGCACGAAGCTCCAGTAAGACCAGATCCAGGGCGGCATAGACGCCGCAACCGGCGGCAATTCCTACCGAATAGTTTTGCCAGCTCAGTCCCAGGCGAGACATAAGTGCAATCGCCACAATCAGCAGGCACACCTGCAGGAACCGGGCGGAGCGCTCGGTCAGGATAATCCACTCGAGAGCCACATCGGTTCCCGCTGGCCCGTTGGTCCAGAGCAGCAGGGCCAGGGCCGCAGCGGCCGCGATCACCCCTGAGATCCACAGCACTCTCAGAAAGAGTCTCAGAAAAGGATAAGGCCGGATGAAATGCCAGCTGGTTTCAAAAACTATGCCCAGGGCCAACACGATCGCAGCCGCCTCACCCCACCAGAAGACGGTTGCGTAACGGTTTCCTGATTGTGGAAGAAAGTAGAGAGTGACATCGCGTGCAGGAACCAGAACGTTGAAAGTAAAAAAAACAGGGAACTGCCTCACCAGCCTACGCCGGAACATGACGAAGGCGACTAGCGATTGCAGGACTATCGGTAGAAACCAAAAGATAGCCGTCGCAAGCGCAGAGGATCTCATGGGCTGCACTGGAAGGCTACTCGCAAACCAGACAGCCCACAAGCAATTTAGCGCTTACGAAATCTTCCGAATCAATTCCCTTTGCAATGCCCCGGCGAACACATGGGGGTGGGAGCTCCGCCTTCGGCTAAGGAAGAAGTTGACATGGCACCCAGCAGCAGCAGAGTTGCGAGCATAAGGCGAACGACAGTTTTCATGAAGAGTTCCCTCCGTGGGATGGCGACCTGCACAGCATCACCATATTTTTTCTGCGCGAGGAAATCCGGAGTGTTCGAAAAACGAGCGACCGAAAACAGCAGTCGTCGGTATACCGACAAAATGGACCAAACACTTGGTCGCTTCGACCTTGGGCATTTGCGACTATTCCCTTCTCCTTGTGCTTGTTCCGCGGCCATGGCGAAGAGACCGGAGCGAAATTGAGGTTCACGCAAGGCAACTTCGTTCCGTCGGTCAACCGACGAAAACTGCCGATTCTCAATCCAGAACGCCCAGAAAGTATGCTGATTCCGGATTTCAGCTCCTCTGACAAAGATTGCTCGTCGCCAAGGAGGGGATGTGTTGCGAGCATCCCGCTACTGGAGCGGTGCGCTCAAGACGCCTCATTCCGGCTGGAGAATTTCGCCGGTTTCCGGGAAGAAAGAGTCATCATGAAATTACCGGCGTCCAATATCGCTTTGGGGAGAATCACGCGGAGTTTGCTGGGTTGCTAAGAGTGGACGGCGCAGGCCAGTGGCCCAAGTCCGCAGCACATAAAATCCTTTGAGCGGACGTAACGATGCACCAAGAGAGGCAGCAACCGGTAGCCCCTCACAAATAAGGAGTCAGGCTAGTATCGATGAATGAACGCGCCGGCAGCGGTTCGTGGTCTCTTCAGGATACCTCGCGCGGGACCTCCTCTTCGCTGGATCGAAGCCGGCGACGATGCCGCACACCGCTGTGATTGGGACGCCCGGGTCGAGAGTATCAGGAATGTTCTGGCGCAGTGCGGCTACAGCGTGACCCAGCTTTCAGCCGCCTCTCGCCGGCGCTACGGAAGCAAGTCGCCATTCTTCATTCCAGCAACTTTCCTTTACAAAATTAAGAGCGGAGTCACGCCGCATGTTTGTCAGATCGTAGCCTTAAGCGAGAGTACTGGATATCGTTTCGATGACTGGTTGCGAATGGTCGGTTTTGATCTGCAGCCGGTCCTCCGCCTGCAAATGCGGTTGCACACTGAGCGCACCGTTTTGGTTACGCCGAACGAAGAATGGTTCCAGTCGTCTCTGCCGTTGCCTTCTTCCCATGACGGAGTCCGGAGTTCATTCTCCCGCGCTCGACCGGGGAGATGGAACGACCGCGGTCGCTACCTATTTGCCAAGATCGGCACCGAGGACGCCCTGGTTTGCCCACAGCTCATGCCCGGCAGTATCGTGCGGGTCGATCGCTGCTATGCCCAGCGGATGAAAGATGCTGATCGTGTTTCCCGGGACGATCATCTGTGGCTGGTTGAGCAACCCGGCGGCCTGACGTGCTGCCAGGTGCGATGGATTGACGATCGGCAAATCGTCCTGCTGCCCACCCGCCCACCTTGGGGAAACTGGCCGCTGCATCTGCCGACCGAGGCGCGGATTCTGGGTTTGGTGGATCTGGATCGTCATCCCATGAAGTTGCCGCCCAGCGCCGGGCAGATGGACTCTCGATCGTTCCCGCTTCATTCCGGAAACGGAAAAATGCGGTTTTCGGACTTGCTCAAAATCTCTCGCGCACGCACCGGTTTGACCTTCCGGGCGGCGCATGGGCTCACTCGCACAGTCGCGCTAATCCTTGGGAACCCCGAATACACGATCGCCTTGGGTTTGCTTTCAGACTATGAAGTCATGGGCAAATTACCGCGACACATCGCGAAGATACTAAGCCTGTGCATCGTCTATTGCATGGATGTCCGGGACCTGATGGAAGCCGCGGGTGTGTCGATCGACGATTCCGCGAAATTGCCGCTTCCGATGCCCGATCGTCGTGCTCAAATTCGCTCTGATTTCCGGGACCATGTGGCGCCCCACGGGACGGACGGAAGCGTGAGCCGCTACGCCCAATCTGCCGGCGGTCATCCTTAAGCGGGGCCTGCACAGGTGGATTGTGGTGGAGCAGCGCTCTAGTGCCCCCCCAGGTCGGCGAGAATGGGTGGAGTAGCGTTTTAGGGCTGCATCAAGCCCGGATACCCCTGGCGGCCCTTAGCCGCTGAAGTTCTTCCGCGGCTGAAACCCGTCGGCGCAGACAGCAGATCTATGGCACGCCTGAAGGCCTGCTCCACCCCTTGATCCCGCTCTGGGAAATTGTTCCGCCTGAGCCACCCGCCCGCGTCAGTAACCGGAGATTGGTTACTTACCAAAGTACGAACACATCCGCTGCGTCGTATGACTCTGGTGCTTTGACGCTGGCATGAACTGACCCTACGATGATGGTTGCACGGAAGCCCCCGCTTTCCGCCACTCTCCCAAGACAAGTGGTTCAGGATGTCCGCCGAATTCGGCGGCAATGGAGGCAGGCCGGCAAATGAAGCGCTATCACACAGCGAAGTTTTCGCACCGCGGCTCAATCAGGGGACGCGGCGCCCGTGGCTTCAGCCTGCTTGAAATGATGATCGTCTGCTGCATCATGATGATTGTCGCCGGAATAGGTTTCATGGCGGTACAGCCGGCCCTGAAGGACGCCCGGGCGAATCAGGCCTATCAAGACGTAATGATGCCGCTGCGGGTGGCTCGTCAGCGCGCTATCGCGGAACGCAAGCAATACATCGTGTGCTTCGGCCTGGCCACACCTGCGGGCGCTCTTACACCGCTGGGTGCACCGACCGCGCGAAGCATCCAGATTTTTCGCTGGGACGCAGGAACCGCCCTCTCCGCAGCCGCGCAAATCTCCACCACTAAACTGCCCACCGACATGCAAATGATGGTTCTACCTGGCTTGCCGAATGGTGCAGCCACCGTGCCGGATGGTTTTGGCAACGCAACCGTAGCTATCGATTTCGACCAAGGTGTGGCCGGCGGCGGGATCAAGAACCAGGTCATGTTCATGCCCGACGGTTCGGCGCATGACGTGAACGGAAACTGGAACAGTGGGATTGTGTATGTCGGGCGGACCGGAGACCTGTACAGCGCACGCGCGGTCACGCTCTACGGAGCAACCGGAAGAATCCGAGGATGGCGTCTTCTTGCCAGTGCGGGAGGGCCCAAATGGTTTCAACAATGAGCAATAACAAGCGCAGGCCAGCTTCAAAGAAACACAGGCAACAGGGATTTGCCCTGCTCGAAACTCTCATCGCCATCGTGGTGCTGATGATTGGACTGCTGGCGGTATTGGCCACCTTTGCCATGGCCATCAGCAACACCACGTCGGTGCAGAACGACAGCATCGCCCGCCAGAAAGCGGCGGAGGCGGTGGAGAGCATTTACACGGCGCGCCAAACCGGACAAATTACCTTTGACAAGATCCAGAACCAGGGCGCGGGCAACGGGATATTCAAGGTGGGCTTCACGCCGATGATGGACGCTGGTCCAGACGGTCTGGATAACACCGCCGACGACGTTGCTGCCACTCCCGTGCGCTTGCCGGGAGCGAGCGGAGTGATCACTAACACAAGCGCTGACGTGCTGATTGACCTGGGCAATTTCACCCGGCAGGTCCAGATTGCAGACGTGCCGGGAAACCCCAACGTGCGCCAGATTACCGTCAGCGTTCGTTATCCAGTGCCACAGGGCTGGTTCAGGACTTATCAGGTGCAGGCCTTGATTGCTTCGTTCCGCTGAGGAGAAAGATGAGATCCACCGAACCAAAAATTCGCGGCTTCAGTCTGGTTGAATTGCTGATCGCCATGGCCCTCGGCCTGATCGTTCTGGCTGCCACGACGCAGCTGTTCAAGAACGGGATGGATGCGACGCGTCTGGTCACACAGTCCTCGGAAATGCAGCAAAACGCTCGCGCCACGCTGAACCTTATTGCGAAGGACGTGAGCATGGCCGGCTCTGGCCTGCCCTCCGGTGGTTTGTCGCTCCCTGCCGGCGCCGGATCGACGCCTTCATTCTTCGCCGTGGATCCCACCCAGGCATGGCTGGCCAACAATGGCTATCCAGGCAAGTTCATGTACGGGATTGTCCCGGGAGCGGGTAACGGCATCGAAATCGGCGGGCCGGCTACCATCGCGGCCACGGGAACCGCATCGGACGCGATCACCGTCGTCTACGCTGACTACGCTTTTCCGCTGAACCAGTACACCACTGCGATCCCAGCCGCGAACCCGCTTGGAGATAAGGTCACGTTCACGCCGCCGGTGCCTGCACCCGCGGGCTTTCCGGCCATCCAGTCTCCCACGGGAATTCAAGTGGGGGATTTGATCTTGTTCACCAACAATCTGGGCAGCGCCGTTGGCGAAGTCACAGGCATCGCGCCCGTGGCAGGCGGCAGCACTGATATCAGCTTCGCCAATGGGGACCCGTTGAAGATAAACCAGACGGGAGCGGCGAGCGGGAACATCCGGTCCATCATAGGCGGCGGCACCACCACCGGTACCCGCCTTTGGGCGGTGACTTATTTCATCGAGGTTCCTGCCGCAGCGACCAGTCAGCCCCCGCGGCTGATGCGCCAGGTCAATGGCCAGAAGCCAGTGCCGGTAGCCGACAACATTATCAACCTGAAGGTCACGTATGACGTGTGTAACGGCGCCAACGGTCCAAACTGCTCCGGTATCACTAACCCTCTGTTGGCCCCTTTCTCTCCCAGCCAGATCAATAAGGTGAACGTTCAGGTGATGGGACAGACGCTCAACTCTTACGGCAACAAGTCGAGAAGCACAGTCTTGACCACGTCCGTAAGCACGCGCAGTCTGTCGTTCAAGGACCGCTACAACTAGAAATCGTTATTAGAGGAGAGAGACACAGTTTCAGGAGATCATTACCATGCGTAGAGTCAAGGGCCGATCACGGGGATTTACACTAATCGCCAGTCTGTTGGTGCTTGCGCTGTTGTCCGCCATCGCGGTGAGTCTTCTGTTTATGGTGCAGGGCGCAGGCCAGGTTGGAAATAACGATCTGGAGACCAACCGGGCGTATTACGGCGCGGAATCAGGCATGGAGCTGCTCACCGCGAATCTGGCCGCACTCTACCAGCAATCGCAGTCTCCCACCCCTCTGCAAATCACCAATCTGACCAACAGCCCGCCGACCAACGCCATGATCAAGGACATGGGCTACCAGGAGAGCATTACCTGGACGCCGGATGCGAACGGCAACCCGGCCAGCCGGCCCAGTGTCATCAGCGCTGGACCCAACGCCGGGCTGACTGCGGAAATCATCCCGCTGACATTGAATGTTAGAGCCACCCGGCCGGGTGGCGCTTCGGTGAACATGACCCGCGGCGTGGAAGTGGCGCTCATCCCGGTATTCCAGTTCGGTGTTTTTTCCGACAGCGACTTGAGTTACTTCGCCGGCCCCAATTTCAACTTTGCGGGGCGGGTACACACCAACGGCAACCTGTTCCTGGCTGAGGGCAACGGCAACAACCTCGTGCTGGATGACAAAGTGACCGCGGTCAGGGAGATTCTCCGCGACCGGCTGGCCAACAACTTCCTCACCAATGCCAACTATACCGGTGAAGTTTATGTGCTCAACCAGAGCCACGGCTGCGACGGGAGCATTGCTACCGCAACGAATCCGGCGCTGAGTCCCCACTGCTTGAAATTCAGCGTTCCTCTGGCCAGTTGGAGTGCCGGCATTCCTGCTGCAGGGGTACAGACCAATGTCCCAACCTGGACGAACACTTCGACCACGGTCTCCCCTATTACCTTTGGCGGATGGATCGGCAACAATACCTCTATGGCGGTGCAGCCGCTGACTCTTCCGTTTGTGCAGGGCGCCAATGGCGCGGCGCAGCAGATTGCGATTATTCGTAAAGCTCCATTCGGCGAACCGGTGTCATCGGCGACGGGATCGTCGCGCGAGTACAACAAGGCGAATGTCCGCATCTTGCTGGCCAGCACTCAAGCCGATTTGCATCCCGACCGGCCGGGCCTTCTGGCGGAGGATATCGACTTGACCGCCGGCGGCTGTGCGGCATCTCCACAGGGCCTGGCGGTGGCGGTAAAGGGAGTCGGGGGCGCGGCCCTGGGAACCACCCGTATCGCTATGGCAAAGACGGTAACGGACCCGGGATGGGTTGGACCTCCGACCTTGTCCCCGTGTCCTGCTGCCGGACCCTGGAACCTGGTGGACGGCTGGTTGCGAGTGGAGTATCAAAACGCAGCCGGCGCATGGGTCGGGGTCACCACTGAGTGGTTGCAACTCGGATTCGCTCGCGGACTTGTTTCTCCCACCAAGCCGGTAGGAGGGGGAGCAGGGTCGAATCCAGTGCATCCGAATGCGATTCTGATTCTGCAGGAGCAGGCTGATCGCGACGCGGTTTGCCCCGGCGGGGTTTGCACCGCCGACGCGCCCAACAACGTTTTCGACGGCGGAACTCTTTCACAGTACAGTTGGTACCCGATCAACTTCTACGATCCACGCGAGGGTTTCCCTCGCGACACAGCCCCGGCAGGCATGGCCAATCCTGCTTGCTATGTCAACGGCATCATGAATGCCGTTGAGTTCGACGTAGGCAACTTCCGGAAATGGTTGCTGGGTACCGTTCCCGGGGGCAACGGGCCATTAGTCTCGTACAGCAGCCAGAACGGCTACCTGGTGTACTTCTCCGACCGGCGCGGCATGATCGCCAATCCTGACCCCGGAATGGGCGGAATTACCAATGGCGAGTACGGTTTCGAGGATGTCATCAACTCTGGCTCCGCCACTGGAACTCCAGACAATGTGCTGGAAGCCTCTGAGGACGTGGACCAGAACAACATCAAGGACAACTGGGGCGCAGTCGACGTTGGTTATGGCCAGCGCGTGGCGACAGTTGTGGCCGGGGTTCCTAATCCTTACGTCAACGTAAATTGTTCCACTCGCGGCCGGCAGAACATTGTCACCGGCGCCCGCCATGCGCTGAAGCTGGTTGACGGTGGGCTGGGCAACCTCCCGGTGCGGCCGGATACGGGTCTGGGTGGCTTTACGGTTGCGTCGGAGAACCCGGTTTACATCCAGGGAAATTACAATTCCGACAACACCGATCCTTTCTGGAACAATCCTCCGCCGGCTGCACCCGCGGACATCAACCACTCGGCCGCTGCGGTGATCGCTGATGCCGTGACCGTGCTGTCGAATAACTGGTCCGATACCAACAGCATGCTGAACCCTCTGAACCTGGCAGGGCGGGCACCTAACACTCCTACGTATTATCGGCTGGCTATTGCAGGAGGAAAGAACATCAACTTCCCACAACCAGCAGGGACAGGGCAGGACTTCGGCACCGACGGCGGAGTACATAACTTCCTGCGCTACATCGAGACCTGGGGCGGATCCGGTGGACTGTACTACCGCGGCTCGCTGGTCAGCCTTTATTACGCGCAGTATGCGACCGGTACCTTCAAGTGCTGCAACCTGGTTTACGGTCCGCCGCCGCGGTACTACTACTTCGACACGGCGTTCCTGGATCCGGCAAAGCTGCCCCCGGGTACACCGATGTTGCAGGACGTAGTTAACCTGACCTACTGGCAGGACTTCAAACCGTACTAGTCAGAAAAGAACTGCGCCGGCCCTCACGGGCCGGCGTATTTTTTGCTCAAAACTACTCGCGCATGATGTCACCAAAACCCACGTAGGTCCGGATGCCCTCATCCGGGCGAGCGTAGCTCGCCTTGGGTTTCAGTTCGCAGCAAGCCAGAACCCTGCCGGGCTTTGCCCGGCCAGGCGGGCGAGGGCGCCCGCCCCTACGTGGGTTGCGGTGGGGTTACGCGGTTCGTTCTTTGGCTGCTTGGCGGGCGGCGGTGCGCTCCTGCAGCGCCAGCATGACTACGCGCAGCATGTCATCCCAGGGCGCGGGTTTGCCTGTCCAGATCTCGAATTGGCGGGCGGCCTGGTGGACGAACATCTCGATCCCCGGAATTACTTCCGCGCCGCGCCCCTTGGCCAGCTTCATGAGGCGCGTCTCCTCGGGATCGTAAATCATGTCGAAAAGATATCGCGCGTTGATCTCGTTTTCATTTAGCGGAGACTCGCGCGTGTTGCCCATGCCGACGGGAGTGGCATTGATGATGACATCGAAGACGAGCTTTTTCAGATCAGCGCGCTTGGCGATCCTCGCCCTGGCCTGGTGGGCCAGCTTTTGCGCGGGGGCGGCAGTGCGGTTCAGAATATAAACTTCGGCGCCCCGTTCCTTGAGGCCGAAAACCGCGGCCCGCGCCGCGCCGCCAGCGCCCAGCACCAGAATCCTCGCTTTTTCGATCGTGATCCGCTGTTCCAGCGGTCGCACCACGCCAGCGGCATCGGTGTTGAATCCATAAAGTTTTCCATCCTGCGCTCGCACCACGGTGTTGCATGCGCCGATTTTTGTGGTGTGCGAATCGGTGTTGTCAAGGTACTTGAGGATGGCTTCCTTGTACGGCATGGTGATGGACAGGCCGTGAATCGGAATATCGCGCACGCAGGCCAGCAGGTCTTTCAGCGTTTTGGCATGAAGCGCGAGATAGACGCCGTTCACATTCTCCCGGCGCAGTGCGGCATTCATGATGACAGGCGAAAGCGAATGCGCGACCGGATCGCCGGCGACGCCATAGATTCTGGTGGCTGCGTCCATCTGCTCGATGCGGTAGGTATTGCGCAACTCCTGGGCGGTGGTCTGACCGGGCGCGGTCTTCTCATCGGGACTGACCGCGGCAAAGGTGAAAACACTGCCCGCCCGTACCCCGAGCAAGCGGCTGATGATGCCTTGTTCCCCCATGCACAGTCCGACCAGAGAATAGCGGTCGCCAAATTTCTCCAGAAACTTCATCATGGTCACGTTGTCATAGAGAGTCGTGGCCGTGCCAACGACCTTGTAGAAATCGGCGGGGATTTTCACCATCCTGTCCAGGGTCGGTTCCAGATTTTTGGTGGCCCGGAAATCGTGATAGGAAAGGATCAAGGCTGACCGCGTGCGCAGACGCTTCACCTGTTCGGGCTTGCACTTGGCGGCGCTCTGCAATTCGATATCGAGCAACTGGCAACCGGAAGCGCTGGCCTTCCCCAGAATGTCCAGTTGGGCGGCCAGCGAGCCCTTGAACTTTCCCCCGCTGGCGGTGCGCCGGCAGGTCGCGATAGCGGTGACGTGGGGATGGTATTCCATAAAGCGCTTGATCCTGGGGAGAGCAAGCGAGGGCCGGGGCAAGTAGTCTAACCTGAACTCCAGAAAGGTGTTATCCCGGACCAGCGCCTCCGCCTTATCGACCAGACCACTGGGATCGGAGTCGGTCACGGCCACACAGACCCGGGGAAGCCGCAGGGGCAGGAATCTGGCGATATAGCTGTTGGGGGCAGCAGTCATGATCGGAGAACGACTGGGGATATTACAGGCGCGTAATTGCAGATGCAACAACGGATTGTGCAATTGCTTGCGGGCAAACTTTTTAACGTACCCACGATAACACCAGCGTAACCTTGACCGACCCCTATCCCCTTGTTACTGTGCGACTTGAAAGCCCTTTTATTTGCATGAGTTAGCGGGAGAAAGCCGGCGGGGGCCCCGGCCTCGATTTTGGAGGTAACATGAAGAAAACAGGATTGTTGCTGTTACTGTGCCTGACGGTGGCGGCAGCTGCGCAGCAAGCCGATTCCGCTCCGGCGGACCAGGCTGCTCCGCAAAACACCGAGATTACGACCGGCACCTTTCCGATTGAGCGGGTCCAGACCCCGACTAACGCGGATATCAATTGCGGCGGCTTCGTCAACAAAGAGCTGGTGCCGAACTCGAAGTTCGTGGCGGGTGGCCTCGAGAGTCCCAACACCACCAAGTACGCCACCAATGACACCATCTTCCTGGCAGGCCAGGGCTACCAGACGGGGCAGCAATACGAGATCGTGCGCGAACTGGTGGATCCAAACCAGTATGAATTGTTTGCCGGTCAGCGGTCGATGTTGAAGGCCATGGGTCAACCCTATTCCGAACTGGGCCGGGTGCGGGTTGTGGACACTCGCGGCAAGATGGCGGTCGCGCACGTCGAATTCAGTTGCGAGGCCATCGTTCCCGGTGACATCGCGATGCCGTATGCGGAAAAGCCCACGGTTGCATTCCATCTGCCGGAGCGGTTTGACCGCTTCTTGCCCAACAACAGTAAAGCCAGCGGTCGAATTGTGCTGGCCAAGGATTTTGACCTGCTGCTGGGGACTGGTTCAAAGATCTATATGAACGTGGGCGCTAACCAGGGAGTCAAGGTAGGCGACTACTTCCGCGCGGTACGCAGTTATGAAGCTGACCTGCGCGATCCGGTGGATTCGCTTTCGTTCAAGGCATCGACCACCGATGACACGCAGAAGTACCCGCCCTCCATTGAGGGGCACATGTTCACCAGGACCAAAGGACCTTCGATCCGCGTGGCAGATATGCCGCGACGCGCGGTGGGCGAGATCGTCGTCATCAATACCACTCCGACAACCGCCACCGGCATGATTGTGTTTGCGTTGGAGGATGTGCACGTCGGCGACAACGTGGAACTCGATCAGGAGTAATTTTCCAACCGCGAGAAACTTGTTTCAGGGAGGCTTCGGCCTCCCTGATTTTTTTGCGCGCAAGCGAGACGCGGGCGAGTCGCCCGCGACCACACGATCACTCCGGGTCGGCGAAAACCTCGGCGGTGAAAGCTTCCAGCTTCGCACCGGTTTGCCACGCGTCCAGCGGTAAGCCGGCTTTCCTGCAAGTTTGCTCGAGGAAAGCGATGCGGTCCCATCCGTGCTCGACCGGCACTTGCGGCAGCAACAGGCCGCGATAGTAGCCCAGGCTGATAAGCAGGCCGTGGCGTCCGATTTCCACCTGTTCTGGTTGGACGGGCTGGAGCGGCGACAGCACGCTGAGAGAAACTTCCAGCTCTGGAGCCTGGTCCTGGGTTACCGGCGAGAAACGCGAGTCGTCGAAGGCCGCTCCGCGTGCGCTTTCTGCCACCGTGCGGTAAAGAGATGTGACGGGAAACGCGTAACCGACACAGCCCCTCAGGTCACCCCGATAATAAAGAGTTGTGAAGGCTCCGCGAGGCTCGGCCAAGTGCAGGGAAGGCGGAACCAGCGATAGTTCACGCTGCTCGAGGGTTGCGGAAATGGACTCGTGGGCGAGTCGAAGCAAAAGGCGGCGTTCTTCGGAAGAAAATTCATCCGGCAGGGAAGCGCCGGAGACACAAGTCAGGCGTGAGGAACGATCATCAGGTGACGGGCACATCGCGTTTCCTCCGCCGGCTGAGGACGAAGGCGCGGCGGCGCCGCTTGACCACGTGGCGGTCGATCTTTGACCAGAACGCCACAAAATAATCGAGCGCCGACGTCAGCGACAGAAAGACCATGAACCAGATGGCGACCAACGCAATCCAGTGGACGGGAAAAATGTAGGGGCCCACCGGCCATTCTTTCCAGCGGTGGTCGAGGATGACGGCGACCACGGAAACAATCTGCACCAGCATCTTGAATTTGCCCAGATCGCTGGCCTCGATGGTGAAGCCTTCCGAAGCGGCAATCGAACGCAGGCCGCTCACCAGAAATTCGCGCGCGATAATGATCACGGCTATCCAGGCAGGAACCAAGCTGGGATTGAATTGGACCAGGGCGATAAAGGCCGCGGCGATGAGGAGCTTGTCGGCCAGAGGGTCGAGCAGTATGCCCATGGTCGTGATCTGGCCGCGGCGGCGGGCGAGGTATCCGTCGATGCCATCGGTAATTGATGCGGCGATAAACAGAGCCGACGCCAGCAACTCCTGCTCGCCGTCAAACGCCCGGAAATGATTGGTGGAAAGCAGCCAGATCAGCAGCGGGATGCTGAAGATGCGGGTCAGCGTGATGGAGTTGGGCAGGTTCACCGCGGGCACGGGCCGCCAGCGGCAAAGTGAAGGCTGGCAACGCCTCATTATCCTCTACCCTGAAGAGGGAATCAATGAAGCAAAAGGGATGGGTGCGGACCAACTACGTGAGGACAGCCGAGGGCGTGGTTCCCACGTGGTTCGCGGCATCCGACAGGATTTTCCGTCGCTAGCGTAGCCTAAGAGTCGGTGCCGGTCTTGCCCAGCCCCAGATTCTTCAACATGCCCATGCCTTCTTCCAGCAACGACGACGTCTCCGGGACTTGGCCGTTGGGCGTAAGTTTGTCGATCAACATGGGGAGTAACTGTGCCAGGTGAGAACCAGCGGCGTCGGGCGCAATCCCTGCTTTGGCGGCGAGTTCCTTCACTTGATCGCTGCCCAGGACATGTTGAATCTGATCGGCCGAAATGGGAAGGTTCTGGCC
>Ga0326726_10001187_pt1 | contig 24274 bp, 18 predicted proteins | sample MHFenrmetagenome_2_FD_207603 | JGI IMG/M metagenome (GOLD analysis project Ga0326726, IMG submission 207603) | Lab enriched peat soil microbial communities from Michigan Hollow, Ithaca, NY, United States - MHF15MN | ecosystem: Environmental > Terrestrial > Soil > Wetlands > Peat | place: USA... | reverse complement strand
AGTAAGGTAGGTTCTGGGTAAAGGTCTTATCAAATCATCAAATTCAATAATACCTTTTTGGCTAACTCTTCGGAGAAAATTATAAACATCTTCATATAATGGTTCATAAACTACCTGCGCCGTTAATGAAGGAACCGCAGATATAAGTATGAAAAAAAGAAGAAAATATTTAGATGAAATAATTTTTTTTGACAACTTCATTTTCCCCGGGTGAATTCATTAATTTTATTAACAACATATTCCTGCTGTTCTTTTGTCAATTCAGGAAAGATAGGTATTGCAAGTGATGTATCGCAGGCGGTTTCGGCAATTGGAAATTCTCCTTTTTTATAATTTAAATCCGAGAAACAATCCTGCATATGAAATGGCAGTGGGTAATATATTTCATTTCCAACATCATTTTCCGTAAGAAATTTTTTTAATTCATCCCTTTTCTCAACTCTTATTATATACTGATTATATATATGATAATTTTTTAATCCTGCAACATTTTTATAAACAGCTTTTGGAAGCAGTACTTTATTTTTATCATCAAATTTTGTTCTGCCTGTATCTTCTGCTAAACCAGCTTTGACGAAGAATTCACTGTAGTATTCAGCATTTTCCCTTCTTTTCTGAGACCAGCCATTAAGGTACGGAAGCTTTACTCTCAATACTGCTGCCTGCAAAGCATCTATTCTAAAATTTCCACCAATAACTTTATGATAATATTTTTGCTCGCCACCGTGAACTCTTTTAATCTTTATCATATAAGCAAGTTCATCATCATTTGTAGTAACAAGACCGCCATCCCCATAACCGCCAAGATTTTTGCTCGGGAAAAATGAGAAGCAGCCAATGTCGCCAATCGTTCCGACATAATTCCCATCCTTATATTGAGTCCCAATTGCCTGTGCTGCGTCTTCAATTACTATAATATTATTTTCTTTGGCAACTCTCATTATTTTTTCCATCGCAGCACTCTGTCCGTAAAGATGGACAGGTATTATTGCTTTTGTTTTGGGAGTTATCTTCTTTTTAACATCATCAACGCTGATGTTAAAAGTAACCGGATCGATATCTATAAAAACAGGCACTGCATTCATCCTTGATACAACTCCGGCTGTAGCAAAAAAAGAATAAGTCGGGACGATCACTTCATCACCGGGCTTCAGATCAATAGCCATTAAAGCTAATAATAACGCATCTGTTCCTGAAGAAACTCCGATGGCATGTTTACAATTCAAATATTCACAAAACTCCTTTTCCATTTTTTCAACTTCGGGTCCGAGTATAAAGTATTGTGATTCTGCAACACGTAATACTGCCTCATCAAGTTCTTTCTTTAGAGATTGATATTGTAATTTTAAATCTAGCAGAGGGACTTTCATATAATTATTTCGTTTTTTTTGGTTATAAAATTAGGCAGAAACAGAAGTAATTGCTACTGGAATGAATTTACTCCGGCTTATAAAAAAAATCTTTTTCGATGTTTTTGAAAAGAGAAGCATTTAAATCTTTTTGAGAAACTACAGGGTTTGAGATTTTCCAATCAATATTTAATTCAGGATCGTTATAGAGAATAACTCTTTCATGAGATTTGCTGTAATAATTAGTGCACTTGTAAGAAAAGATTGCCTCTTCAGAAAGGACTGAAAAACCATGTGCAAATCCAGGAGGTATCCAGAGCTGTAATTTCTTTTCTGAACTTAAAACCTGAGAAAAATATTTTCCGAATGTTGGAGAATTAAATCTTATATCGACAGCGACATCCAAAACCTCACCCTCAATTACCTGGCAAAGCTTTCCCTGTGCCTTATCGCCCACCTGATAATGTAACCCTCTGATAGTCCCCATCTTCGATTTGGAAAAATTATCCTGAACAAATCCATATTTTACTCCTACTTCATCGTATCGAAGCCTGCTGTAAGATTCAAAGAAAAATCCACGATCGTCACTAAAGACATCCGGTTCAATAATTAATAATCCTGTTATCTCTGTTTTAATTACTATCAAGGTTTAACTCTCTGTTAAAATTCTTTCAAGATATTCTCTGTAAAGAGATTTAGGGATGCTATTGACCAGGTTTACAAACCGTTCTTTATTTATAAAACCTTTGTAGAATGCAATTTCTTCAATGCATGCTACCTTAAGACCCTGCCTGTCTTCAATTACTCCAAAGAAATTAGAAGCTGCAAGCAATGCTTCCGGAGTTCCGGTATCAAGCCAGGCAACTCCTCTGCCTATTTTTTCAACACGTAGTTCTCCCAAATCCAGATAAGCTCGATTCACATCTGTAATTTCTAATTCACCTCTACCAGACGGTTTCAATTTTTTAGATATTTCAATAATCCTATTATCATAAACATATAAACCAGGTACAGCATAGTGCGATTTAGGCTTGGCAGGTTTCTCTTCAATTGAAATTACTTTCCCACTCTTATCAAACTCAACAATTCCATACCTCTCCGGATCGGTTACCTGATAGCCAAAGATTGTTGCACCTTTTTTAGTTTGAAGTGCTTTATAAAAGAAATCCAAATTACCGTAGAAAATATTATCGCCAAGAACCAGGCAGGACATATCTGAACCAATGAATTTTTCTCCGAGAATAAAAGCCTGAGCAATACCTTTCGGTTCGGGTTGAACTATATAATCGAACTTCATTCCCAGATGAGAACCATCTCCAAAAAGTTTTTTATATAATGGAATGGTTTCATCATTCGAAATGATTAAAACATCCCTTACACCGCCGAGCATTAATATTGAAAGCGGATAGTAAATAAGTGGCTTATCATAGATAGTAGCAAGCTGTTTGCTGTAAACTTTTGTTATAGGATAAAGTCGGGATCCTGATCCTCCGGCTAGTATAATTCCTTTCATTTTCCTTCCGTCTGGTTAGTTATTTTTAGAATTTTATGCCTCAATCTAATTACAAAAATAATATTAGCGAATTTTTAAAGTTAAGATATAACATTATTTTATAATCAGAGCAGAGTTCCGCTTAAAAGTAAAATGGTTACTTTCAAAATAAATTATTATCGCAGTTAATTTATTTCCTGTTTTAATTCAGAATTAAAATAGAAAGCTAGTTTAACTATTTCAGAGTATTATTAGCCAGAACTTTTACTGCATAACAATCCAGAAGAGACCTATTTGCCTGATAATCCGAGGATTGTCTTTTTACTATACGCCATCCATTATATTCAAACACACCCTTAATTGAAATTGAATCAATAAACTGCTCGGGAGTCACCTGTTTCGTTACCTGTTCGGTTAGCATATTATCAAGTAAATCTACGAGTTCTTTGTTCTGTGAAAGAATTATTGGATTTTGATTTAGTCCTGCGATTATTGTAAGAGGTTCAATTATTAAATTCGATAGTTGTTGAATATTCTGTTCAACAAAGGCGCTGCGAGCTTCTAACTGTATCATTCTTGCTCGAGTTTCGGAACCAATTATACTTTTTGAATTGTCAACCAAATCCAAAAGATAATTTCTTACAGCATCTAAATCAGCAGCAGTACGAATAGTATCTAAATTAATGCTACTTTGTAAGGATTTCGCAAGCAACGAAATTTCTTTTAAGTAATGATTCCGTTGATTATCAGGTATCAAATACATAATTACTATATGAACAGGAAGATTATCCGGGGCACCATAATCAATGCCAGTGGGGCTCCATCCAATTGCACAAATCAGATCTTCATCATACGGGACACGTGTATGCGGACAGGCAAATCCTTTACCAAGTGCGGTCACCACATTTTTCTCCCGTGCCATAACCAACCCTACTACATCTGTTCCATGCGGTACTGATGGTATTGCTTCAATAATATGAGCTAAAAATTGAAGTGAATCAAATTTGTCTTTGTCAGGCAATTCGAGTAAACGCCCTTCTTGCAGAGCATCTAATAAACTATCCATAATTAGCTGTCTCCATATTTTTTGAAAAACCATACTTTTACTTTATGCGTCAAGACTCCGTACGTTATCAGGAATCCGATAATCCACAACCAGTAAATTGTTGGCAGAGGCACTAAGCCGAATGTTTCTGCAAATGGTGAATAAGGAAGCCAGGCTCCGATAATCATTATAACTAATGTTGTCAATGTCATTGGCAGAGAAGCACGGCTTTCCCAAAATGGAATACGTCGTGTGCGGATTATGTGAACAATTAATGTTTGCGTCAATAGAGATTCTACAAACCAACCAGTCTGAAATAACTTTTCGAAGAATTCTTTTTCAGGACCTACAATAGAAGTATTAAGATATTGACTCGCACCAAAGAAGAACCACATTAAAGCGAATGTTGCATAATCGAATATTGAGCTGATTGGTCCGATGAAAATCATAAATCTTTTTATGTTGTCAATTCTCCATTTTAGAGGATTAACAACAATTTCTTTATCAACATTATCTGTTGGGATTCCTGTTTGTGAGAAATCATACAACAAATTATTAAGCAATATTTGGATTGGACGCATTGGAAGAAAAGGCAATAAATAACTTGCACCAAGTACGCTAAACATATTACCAAAATTAGAACTTGCACCCATACGAATATATTTTACAATATTTGCAAAAACTTTTCTTCCTTCAATTATACCATCTTCGAGTACAAGCAAACTTTTTTCAAGTAAAATAATATCTGCAGCTTCTTTTGCAACATCAACAGCGCTATCAACAGAGATACCCACATCAGCTGCACGCATTGAAGGAGAATCGTTGATGCCATCCCCCATATATCCAACAACATGGCCAGCTTGCCGTAATGAAATAATCACTTTTTGTTTTTGAAGCGGAGATAGTTTAGCGAATATATCAAACTGTTGAATTGTTTGAGAGAATTCTTCGGGAGATAAGCGATTTAAGTCATCACCAGTAATTACGCTGTCAACTGCCAATCCTACGTCTTTGCAGACTTTCTTAGTGACAAGCGAATTATCCCCTGTTAAAATTTTCACTTTAACACCGGTCTTCTGAAGATTTTTAATGGCTTGTGCTGCTGATTCTTTTGGCGGATCAAAAAATGCAATGTAACCAAGAAGGATTAATTCTTTTTCGTCACTAACGTTAAAAGTATTTTTTGTAGCAGGGAAATCCTGATAAGCAATTGCAAGAACACGATAGCCATTGTTATTCAACGATTCTACCTCTTCATAAAGATCATCGTGTATCATTCCGATTAAGGGATAAACCTCATCATCAACCTGATAGTGTGTGCATACCGAATAAATTTCTTCAACAGCGCCTTTGCAAATGAGAACGTGATCCCCTTCGTACTCAACTACAACGGACATTCTTCTTCTTTGAAAATCAAATGGCAGCTCATCAACTAAACTGCATTTACCCTCAACATTTAATTCAATATGTGAAAGTATCGCACGGTCTATCAGGTTTCTTAAGCCAGTTTGATAAAAACTATTCAGGTAAGCGTATTGAAGAACTTCACGGCTTTCATTGCCGGTAATGTCAACGTGTTTTTCTAATATCACTTTATCTTGAGTGAGCGTACCGGTTTTATCGGTACAGAGAATATCAATTGCGCCAAAGTTTTGAATGGAGGATAAGTGCTTAACAATAACTTTCTTTTTAGACATTGTTAAAGCGCCTTTAGCAAGATTTACTGTAACGATCATCGGCAGCATTTCCGGCGTTAGTCCTACAGCAATTGAAAGCCCAAACAACAAAGCTTCAATCCAGTTTCCTTTTGTAATCCCAACAATCATAAAAACTGCAAATACCATAACTACCATAAAACGGATCATCAACCAGGTGAAGGATTTGACCCCTTTATCAAAACTTGTTTCATCCCGTTTTTCTGTAAGTTTCTCTGAAATTGAGCCGAAGTACGTTCGAGTCCCAGTATTAACAACAATTCCACGGGCGGTTCCACTTAAAACGTTTGTTCCTTGAAAACAAGCATTTTGCAATTCGAATATAAATTCGCTTTCATGTTTCACTTCTTCAGCTTTTTTCTCAATTGGCATCGATTCCCCTGTAAGCACTGATTGACTTACAAAGAAATCCTTTGCAGTAATTAATCTTAAATCAGCGGGTATAATAGAACCGGCCTGAAGTACTACGATATCACCAGGAACTACATCGGAAATCGGAAGTTCAGTTTCTTTTCCATCGCGAATTAACAATACGTGCGATTGAACCCTTTTACCTAGTGACTTTATAGCATTTGATGAACGGCGGTCTAAAATGTACGACAAACCAACACTAAGCAGAACCATTGCGCTTACAATCATCGTGGATTTTATTTCACCAATAAAAACTGAAACTAAAGCTATAATGAGTAATTGAATTACAAGCGGGCTACGACATCTATTCAGAATGTCAGTCCAAAAGCCAATCGTTTTTGTATGTGCGAGTTCGTTCGGTCCGAATTCATCAAGCCGTCTTTCTGACTCTTCTGTCGATAATCCTTTGATATTTGAATTTAAACGAAGCAACGCGTCTTGCCAGCTAAGGCTACATACATCGACTAATAATCTTTCGTCTTCAGAAAATTTATGTGGAGATTTGGCTTCCCTTGTTAAAACCGAAGGAGATATTTTCGAAAAAATTGATTTGGTCATTAACAGTCACCCTCTTCTGCAATAATAAAACGGACACAAAACAATAGCAGAGATATATGTCTCTTTTTTAAAATCAATGTGAAAAATTGAAGAAGATCGTTTGACACTGGCACCTATAAAAATAAATTCCTAAGAATTAGCCAATATCATAAATAGAAGGCTATTCTAAGGCAGTTTGTGGTTATATATTAAATTATTAGCAGTGCCAGGTTCGTCTGAATCGGGCATTGAGTAACCTATTATTTTATGAATAATGATTCAAAAATAGCATTTTTTATAAAACAATAAAATAAAAGTTTTCTGATTTAAAATTTGTCTTTAATCCTGTCTTCAGAATAAAAAACCCAATTAAATTGTTCATAAAATCAATGCTATCAAAATATTCGCTGAATAAATTTCTTTAAATGCTATTACTTAAATTTGCAGTAAATTAATTAGTTAAAAATGAATCTGATAGTAGATGAAAATATAGCTTTTGTTAAGGAAGCCTTTTCAGGTATCGGAAACCTTATGCTAATGAACGGACGCTCAATTACAAAGAAGGAAGTTAATGATGCAGATGTATTAATTGTCCGTTCAATTACTCAAGTGGATAAAGAATTACTTAAGAATAGTAAAGTTAAATTTATTGCAACTGCTACGATTGGAACAGATCATATTGATCTGGAATATCTTGAAAGCAACAAAATTAAATTTGCCGATGCGAAAGGATGTAATGCGGATTCAGTTGCAGAATACGTTTTTACTGCTTTACTCAAGGTTACATCGGAAGAAAATTTTTCGCTGGAAGAGAAAACTATTGGAGTTGTGGGTGTTGGAAATACTGGCAGTAGGATGGTTAGGCTCGCAGAGTCATTTGGGATGAAAGTTTTGAAGAACGATCCACCGCTTGAAAGAAAAGGCATAGGGAAAGATTATGTTACTCTTGATGAGGCACTAAGTGCAGATGTTGTAACACTTCACGTACCTCTTTCTCAAAAAGGTACTGATAAAACATTCCATCTTCTTAATGGCGATAATCTAAAAAAAATTAAACCCGGAACTATACTCATTAATACTGCAAGAGGAGCAGTAATTGATAATGATACTCTTTTAAAAGAAAGTTCGGAAAGAAATTTTAAATTAATTTTGGATGTTTGGGAAAATGAACCATCTTTAAATACCAGTCTTCTTGAAAAGTCCAAAGTTGGTACGGCACACATTGCAGGTTATTCATTCGAGGGGAAAGTTAACGGTACTAAAATGATTTATAATTCGCTTTGCAAATACTATAATATAGAACCAATCTGGCAGCCAGCCCTTCCAAAAATTGGACAAACACATCTGAGAATCCCCGAAGGTAAAACAGATGAAGAAAAACTTTATAGATTATTCTCTTCTATTTATGATATCGAAAAAGATGATTCTAAACTAAAAAATATAACCAACTATAAACCGAATGAGCGGGCTGGTTATTTTGATAGACTTAGAAAAGAATATCCGGTTAGGAGAGAGTTTGTTAACTATACTGTAAATCTTTCAGAAAAGGAAAAACACCTAAAAAAAATACTTGAAAGTTTCCGCTTTAAAGTGAAAGAAAATAGTTAGCCTTCTTTTTTCAACTTAAATTCAATCGGGATTACCATTTGAACTTTTACTTTCTGTCCTTTTATAAGTCCAGGTTTAAAACGATGATATAAAATTGCAAACCTTGCAGCTTCATCGCATCCGTGACCAATGCCTTCAACAACTTGTGCATCAATAACTTCTCCGTCTCTGTCGATAAATGTCAACACCTTAACAACTCCTTCAATTTTATTTTCCTTTGCTTCTTCAGGATAGCCTATCTTTTTGTAAATGGCTTCCATTCCGCCGTATGGTTCTGGCATTACTTCTATAGTTTTGTAAAACACCGTATCGTCTTCATAATTTTTCTCTTCTTCAATAACTGGCGGCAGCAAATCATCATTTTGTTTTTCCTTCTTGAGAGTTACGGGAGGTTTGTTTGTCTGAGTTTTTTTAGTATTATTTTCTTTGTCACCCGAATCAAGTACGATTTTATCAACCATCAATATTCCTTCTTCATAATCAATGTCTTTCACATAAGTACCGGTACTGTCGAATAATGAAGTGGGTCCTTCTCTTTTACCGTTTTCAATTGTAAACATTTCACTAATAAAACCCTTTTCATTATACTTTCTAACCAGTCCTTCAACACGTCCGTTTACATAAGAAAGATCTTCTTTCAGGTTTCCATTTTCCCAATAAAATCTTGCGTCACCATCCCGCACCTTATCTATAAAGTGAACGATTGACTCTATGTTTCCATTGCTGTAATAGGTTACAATAGAATCTACCTGGGCAGGAATTTCAACTGCATAGATTAGTAATGATATAAAAATTAGCTTGAACATTAATATATTTTGAATTTTTTAAGATAAAAAAATAAGACTTAATCGTGAATTAAAAGAGGCATTAAGACGGCAACAGCAAAAATTACTATGGCAATTCCCAGAATGGTGTAACCGACAATATGATCGTACTGCAGCAATCCAGTTTCTCCAAGGAGATAATGCCAATCGTGATAAACTTTATTTCCCCCGAGAAGAGGAAGTTGCCGAGCACGCGCATCTGCAGCATAAACACTAATATTGATGAGGTTTTGACCAAGCCAGAGGAGGGCGAACTGAACTCCGGTCCGATAATTATTTCTGAAAAAAAAACTGGCAATTACTGAAGGCAAAATGATTTGCATCAGAGTTCCACCAAGAGTGTAAATAAACTTGCCAAAAAAGCTGAAGAAAAAATGTCCCGCTTCGTGAATAACTAAGTCAGCATTATCCAGCAATCCGAACTCACCACGGTTTACAACCCAATATGCAGCGATCGGAAGAATTATAATTGACGGAATCCATCTTTTAACAGTATCCCATCTGCTGTTTGATTTAGCCTTTTTTACACTCTGGTTCATTTCTTTATTAGAATGCTTATCGGTTTCCATTGTTTATCTTAAAATGAGTTTATAACTTCCAAGCCAAATTTATAATTAAACAAACCGTCATCAAATATTCCAAAGGAGGAAAATATGCTTAGACAATTTCACTTATTGATTTTACTTTTATTCATATTCACACTTACTGCAATAGGACAGGATTTCAGAACTCCACGTCCAAGTCCGGATGCAACGGTTTCCCAATATATTGGAATCACAAAAATCTCCATTGATTACAGTTCCCCGGGAGTTAAAGGAAGAAAGATTTGGGGAGACGTTGTCCCTTACGGAAAAATCTGGCGGACAGGGGCTAACGAAGTTACTTCAATAACATTCAGCGATCCGGTAAAAGTTAACGGTAATGATTTACCTACAGGTACGTATGGCATTCACACCATCCCTGGTGAGAATGAATGGGAAATCATTTTCAGCAAAGACACTAAAGTCGATGACCCAATGACTTATGATGATAAAAAAGATGCGTTACGTATCAAAGTTAAACCGGAATCAAATCCATTTACAGATAGAATGGCATTCACTATTACCGATATGACTGATAACTCTGCAAATATTAATCTTATCTGGGAGAATTTGAAAGTTCACTTTAAAGTTGAAGTAAACACACAGGAATTAACACTGCAAAGTGCCCGTAACTCTGCAGACTGGGGAACGCTAATGTCAGCAGCCAATTATTGTTTACAGCAGAATGTAAATCTGGACGAAGGATTTAAATGGATACAAGCTTCAACTTTAATTGATGAGAACTATTGGAACATGAGGGTGCTTGCTCAATACTTTGCGAAGATGGATAAAAAATCTGACGCAATAACAAGAATGGAAAAAGCCATTGAGCTTGGAAGTAAAATGAAAGAGCCCCCATTCGATTATGATAATATGAAAAAGATGCTTAAGGACTGGAAAAAATAAATGCTTTGCGTTATCAGCGTCTCCGCGGCGTACTTTTAACTGTGGAGACGCAAAGACGCTACACGTTAACCGTGAAAAACCTTCCTTTTGTTTTTACTGACCCTGCACTCATCAGAATAACAATATTCATTTATAACTTTATACTCATGACAGCTTACAATTATTTTATCACAATCCATATTATGACAATTGATATAATATGAAGTTAGTTTTCCGCAAAAGTAACATTTTGCAATATGTTTTAAATCTTTTTTCGAATTTGGATTTACAACTCTTCCCTCATCAAAAACAAACATTCCGCCTTCCCAGTAAGTATCGGGAAATTTTTTTACAAAGTTGAATATTCCTCCGTCAAGCTGGTAAACATCATTAAAGCCATTCTCAACCAAATACGTTGAAGCCTTTTCGCAGCGAATACCACCGGTACAATAAGTAACCACCGTTCTGTTTTTATACTTGCTTAATTCTTCATCAGCAACTTTCTTCCATTCTCTAAAGTTTTTCATTTGAGGAACAATTGCATTTCTGAACTTTCCAATTTTACTTTCGTACCAGTTGCGCGCATCCACAATTACAAAATCTTTACCATCTTCATAAAATTTCAACAACTCTTCAGGAGAAAGTCTTTTACCACCATGTTCGATAGAAACGTTTTCCAAATCACCATGAACAATTTCATTTTTTAATCTTACATGCATTTTCCTGAAGGCATGCTCATTTGCCTCATCTTCTTTAAACCATATATCACTAAATTCAGGAAATCCTCTAAGATGTATCTTATACTTTTCTATATTTTCAACTAATCCGGAAACCGTTCCATTTACACCTTCTTTAGCAAAAAACACTCTGCCTTTAATATCATTAGCCATACACCAATTTAAATGTTCTTCAACAAATCTCTGAGGATCATAAACATCTGCGTATTTATAAAAAAGCAAAACTTTGTAATTCATAAAAATTATATTAATAAGATGGGCGAATATAAATGTTTAATGATTTTAATGAACTGTATTTTAATATCGGAAAGAAATTTAGGAAATGTGCTTATACGCGGAATCAATTAAGAATGGAATTTACGTTTCATTTAATAGAATATTCTGTTCCTCAAAATTTGAAACAATTAATTTTCTTTCAAAAACAACCGAGAAGACTGAACCTTTATTTTTCTCACTCTGAACCGAGATATGACCTTTGTTAAGAGTAACATATTCTTTTACAAGTGCAAGTCCTAAACCATTACCTTCATATTTTCTTGTTTGTCCTGCATCCTCCTGAGAAAAAGGCGAGAAAAGATTCTTTAAATATTTCTCGGATATTCCAATACCCGTGTCTTTAACTTTCACAATTACTTTATTCTCGGTGTAATCTTCTATCGAAACGATGATCTGACCGGTATGTGTGTATTTAATCGCATTACCAATAAGATTTTGAAATACCTGGCCAACTGTATATCTGTCAGCGGAAATTTCCGGGTTAGAAGATTTATTTACAAAAGACAGCTTTAAACCTTTTTCACTTATTACTGGTTTAAATTCCTCAGTAAGATTTTCAAGATCTTCTACCAGACTGAACGTCTCAAACCTGGCCTTATAATTTCCACTCTGCACGGCTGACATTGATAAAATCATGTCTATTGTTCTCTGAAGACGTTTACTTGCATTTCCTACAGCATTTAGTATAGTAACCAGTTCTTTGTCTTTATCACCTATCTCATCTGCTAATATTGGTATTGAAGGTAAAATAACATTCAGAGGTGTTCTAATTTCGTGCGACATCTGAGCCAGGAAAGCACTTTTAAGTCTGTCGGATTCCTTTGCCTTGTCTAAGGCATGTATAAGTTCTGCCTGTACTTTTTTAATCTGCGTTATGTCAAGCACCTGTAGTAGTGTATTGATTGGCTCACCGTACTCATCATTTACTTTAATAGTCTTAATAATCGCAGTTATTTTACGACCGTCTCTTTTCGAAAGATTACACTCAATATCCAGATTATCATTTTCCATTATCATTTGATAAGTTGACTTAACTTTGAGCGAATGATTACCATCAAAGAAAGTTTTAGTGGGTGCCCCAATAATTTCAACTTCATCGTATCCTACTGTATGAGAAAATGCTTTATTCGCTTTGACGATTTTTCCTTCAGGTGAAATAATCAACATACCGATCGGCGCATTTTCAAAAAGCTGTCTAAACATTTCCTCTGTTTTCTTTAAAAATGATTCGGCTTTCTTTCTGTGACTAATCTCAATATCCAGTTCATTTATTTTTTCACGGAATAAATCATTAAGCTTTTCGTTCAGATTAGTAACTTCACTGGAAGATTTATCAAGCTCATTAAGAATATTGTATATTTTGTGAGCTAGTACTCCAATCTCATCATTTTTGAATTTAGTCAACAGAATTTTTTGCTCTTTAATATCCGATTTGCTTAACGCTGAAATAAGTTTTGTAATAGGTCTAAATGAAATTGAACTAAGGAAATATGTGAAAACCATCCCAGCTAATAGTATTGATAAGCTAAAAAGTGCCGTTAATAATGTTTTCTTCTTGAGGTCACTTGCCACCAAACCTGCATTAAAACCAATATAAACTTTTCCTTCTTGAACACGGTCAATTGTAATAGGCATTACCACACGGTAGACAGTTTCATCAAATGAAATGTTATCATTATTATTAGCAGCAACGTATAAGTAATATTCAGCTACATCTAAATTTACAGCATCGATGAAAACCCCATTTTTATTTTCAAGCACAAGGTAAGGAACATCGTTTAAAGACATAAGCTGAATCAGTTGAGTCTTATCATCAATTCTGTTTTTCCAAAAATACTGTGGGTTTTGCTCAACAAATTTTGTGAGCATCTCTGCCTTAAACTTATATTTATCTAGTACCTCTTCTTCAAACTTATGGCTGACATAGAAATAGATTAATCCGGCTACAATAATAAAAAAGGCAGCAAACTGAATTGTTAGACTCAGTTGTAACTTTTGTGGTTTGTAAACCAGTCTTTTTTTATAATTACTCAACATTATGGCTAAATCAAAAACAACATCCTTGCCAAAAATTAGCCTGTAATTCAATAAAAAACTGAGAGAAAATGTTTTAAAAAGAAAAAAGGGGGATCTATTAAGTAAATTTGAGTCAACTACTACGTTGTAAGTCTCTCGAGCGACAATTTTGTGTATGCATCGATATCAAATTTTCTGGCGGCTCCATTTCTGTTCATATAACGAATTTTTCCATATACTGGTCTCTCTCTCCATGCTCTGTCGTGAACTCCACCAATTGCCCATGCACATCCAGTATAGCCATTCGGATCTCGTCCATCTAGTTCATATTTATCATTTAAATAGATTGCTATCCTCAATGCATCCTCCGGAGAATTACTCCACTCCAGAATTTTTTTTGCCCAGTACATTCTCATATAACCATGCATTTTGCCAGTATTCAGCAGTTCTTTTTGAGCAGCATTCCATAAATCTTCGTGTGTGTTTGCGCTCTCAAATTCTTCTAATGTATAAACGAACTCTCTTTTATCCTTTCTGTGTTTATGAAGTGTTTCTTTTACCCAATCGTGGAATCCATCAAATGAATCATATTTTAGATTGAAATAGCAAAAGTTATCTGACAGTTCTCTTCTCACTATTAGTTCTTCAAGAAATGTATCCGCAGAAATATTTTTTTGATAGAACTGCTGAACTGTTAATGCAATTCTTTGCGCAGAAATTTGTCCAAAGTGGAGGTAAGGTGAAAGGTTTGATAAAGCATTTTTATTCGGGTCGTTTCTTTCCTCAGCATATTTTGTAAACCTGGTTTCAAGAAAATCTTTTAATAAATTAACCGATTCTTTTTCACCAGGTATAATCCAATCTACTTCTTTAACATTTCTGTTTACTATTAACGAATTTGTTACTTCGTTCCAATCAATTTTATCCACAGTTAGGGCAGCACTCTGTTTCATCTTTTGAAGCGGCGGGAAATCATCTAAAAATTCAGGCAGCAATTTGTGTATCTTAGGTCGAATTGTGCGGGCAGCAAATTCTGTTTTGTCAGAAACATAAAAACAGGGAACAATATTATGTGCATCAACTTCGTAAAACGGAATTTCTATTCTTTTTGCTACTTCTTTTTTCCAGATTCTTTTTATTCTCAGAGGATCAAAATCTGTAACAAGTATTGAGATATTATTTTTTTCTATGAATTTTGGAATTTCTAACTCAGGCTTCCCTCGCAGCAAAATGAAAGGTACTTTGTATTTTTCTAACTCTGATTCAACTTCCCTCAGACCTTTGAGCATAAATCCGTATTGACGGATAGTCGCCTCTAGAAAATCCGAAACAAGATTGAATATAACTGCTAATGGTTTATTCTTCTCTTTTGCAAGCTTTTGAGCAAAAATCAAAGCCCAATTGTCATGCGCCCGCTGATCCCGGCTCATCCAGTAAATCACAGGCCCATTCTTCTCTTTCCCGTATTGTAGTACTCTTAATCTTTTTTCATTCATATAAAAACTTTGATAGTGACAGCAGATAATTTTGAACTATTTATTCAGATTAAATTGACGACTTTTGAGCAAAGTTTAATGGTTCAATCTTTTAATCATCAATTTATTAACCATACATTAAAAGTTAGCACAGTAGAGAAAAGCACCCAAAAAGAATAGGGAAAAAGCAGGTAAGCAGCTAACGGAGAAAAACGCCAGATAAGAAAAATCAGAAGAAATAAATTTACTATAAGTAAAATAGCCTGAAAGAATGCGAGACCCATTTGCTGCTGATTAAAAAAAAGAATATTCCATCCAACATTCAGAATTGCATTCAATACAAATAATGAAATTATTATTCCAAAGTTTTTTTCGGAAGAATATTTATTCCAGATTATTAAAATTGATAATGAACTTAATACGAAAATTATAGTCCAGGCTAATACCATTAACGAGTTGGAAGGTGTCCACTCCGGAAGATTAATTGTTTTATACCAAGCCATTCCGACATCTGCAAAATAGGAAGCAGCAGATGCAGTAATTAAAACAAATAGCGGGATAAGTAGATAGTTAATCTTTAATCTGCTGATCAATTTTCACTCACAATTTTATTTAATTTGCAGTGGAATTAATGAATAAAAGATAAATGAGTCAAACACTAATTTTATGCCGAATTTGCTGCAGAATTCTATTTCTTAAGCTGATGAATTGCATCCCTTACTTCCTCCACCGGTAGCTGACAAGCACCATTTTCACAGATGTAAATTAAAGTTTTTCCTTTCATAAATCTTTCTTTCAAGACATCAAGAGTTCCGGTTTCCTGTGAGCCGAACAGAACAGAATTAGGTAAATATTCTTTCACTAAAAGGTTTCTTTTTTCAAAACACTCACTGCCAACAATTCCAACTTCGTAATAAGGATGAGATAAATACATCGCGGCAGTTAACCAATATGCGTGGAAAGTGGGATTTTTTATTGCGGATTTTTTGATAGAATTTACAAGTTTAGAAGCTCGCTTTTCATAACCTGCATCAAAGAAAAATTTTGAAAGCTTAATTAGTCCAACTGCCAACGAAGAATTCGATGAGGGAGTTACGTTATCAGAGTAATCTATTTTGCGGGTAATTAAAGGATTATCAATATTGGAATTGTAAAAGTACATTCGTGAATCAGAATCACTGAAATGAATGATTGCATAATCAGCAAGTTTTTTAGCAGCGTAAATCCACTTCTCATCAAACGTTGCTTCGTATAATGAAATAAATGCTTCAATTGTGTAAGAGTAATCATCAAGAAAAGCATTGATTGTGCTTTTTCCGTTCTTATAATTTCTGTTCAGTCTTCCATCTTCATTCATCATATTCTTTAGAATGAATTCACCATTTTTCAGAGCAGCTGATAAGAAATTCTTTTCATCAAAAGCAAAATAGGCATCGATATATCCTCTCAACATCAATGCATTCCAGGAAGTAAGAATTTTATCGTCGAGTCCGGGTTTTACTCTTTTGTTTCTTTCAACAAATAATATTTTTTTTGATCCGCTAATTATCTTGTTAAATACTTCTTCACTAATTTGATATTTTTTTAAAAAGTCCTTTTTTTTCTGAGTGATGGAAAGAATATTATTTCCTTCCCAATTTCCCGTTGATGAAACAGAATAATAATCGCAGAAGAGTTCGGAATTTTTTCCAAGTAAATCATCTATTTCCTGTTTACTCCAGACATAATATTTGCCCTCCTCTCCTTCCGAATCAGCATCCAAAGAGGAATAGAAGCCACCGGACGTATCAGTTAACTCTCTTTCAATAAACTCCAAAGTTTCGTATACAATTCTTTTATAGTCCTTATCCCCTATTACTTTAAAAGCATTCGAATATAAACTAACAAGCTGACCATTATCATAGAGCATCTTTTCGAAATGTGGAACTTTCCAGATATCATCAGTTGAATAACGAGCAAAACCTCCTCCAATGTGATCGTAAATTCCACCTATAGTCATTTTATCAAGAGTTAAAGTAACAGCTTCTAATGCTTTTTGATCTTTAGTATGGAAATGATAAGTCAAAAGGAATTGATAAATGTTGGGCATTGGAAATTTGGGTGCACCTTTCGTTCCGCCATTCGTAAAATCTATATACGAAATTATTTGCCTGAATGATTCTTCAATTTCATCTTTGGTAAATGAAGAACTATCTTCATCGACTCCGGGAACCTTCATTTCTTTTATTGCATTTGTCAGCTTTCTTGCTTCTTGATTAAAAGTATCAGGTTCCTTTTGATAAAGGTCTTTGAAATAAAGAAGAATTTTTATCCAATCATTTTTTCTGAAATAAGTCCCGGCAAAAACAGGTCTGCCGTCAGGCAGAGCAATTACGTTCAATGGCCAGCCGCCTCTTCCGGTAATCAGGTATGCCGCATCCATATAAATTTGGTCAATGTCGGGTCTTTCTTCCCTATCAACTTTAATTGAAACGTAAGAGTCATTCATCAACTTTGCTACAGACGTATCTTCAAAAGATTCGTGTTCCATCACGTGGCACCAATGGCATGCGGTGTAACCAATACTTATAATAAGAAGTTTGTTCTCGGCTTTTGCTTTTTCGAGAGCTTCATTTCCCCAGGGATACCAATTTACAGGATTGCCAGCGTGCTGAAGAAGATACGGACTTGTTTGATCTGTTAGTTTATTTTTGAATTTCATTTATTCTTCTTCATAAATAGAAAAGTAAATCTAAAATCTTTTAAAAAGATTTCTTACACCTTCAATAATTAAAAAAATTAATTAGAATTTAAGTTCAAGCTCGATAGGACAATGATCTGAACCCATCACTGAAGAATGTATAGAAGCAGATTTAATGTTATCTTTTAAGTTTTCACTTGCATAAAAATAATCTATTCTCCAGCCAACGTTTCGCTCGCGTGCTCTGGTTACCATATCCCACCAGGTATAATTATCAGGTTCATTGTTAAACATTCTGAATGTATCTACAAATCCAGCAGACAAAAATTTATCAATCCACTCTCTTTCTTGTAGAAGGAATCCTGAAACATCTGAATTCTCTTTTGGTCGTGCAATATCAATTTCTTTGTGTGCAGTATTTACGTCACCACAAACAACTATTTTTTTATTTTGTTTAAGAAGTTTTTTGCATTGTTTCAGGAAAGAATCGTAAAAATCCATTTTGTACTGTAATCTTTCTGCTGAAGCTTTTCCATTTGGAAAGTATATATTAAAAAGAATAAACTCATCAAACTCGGTTATGATAAATCTTCCTTCGCTGTCGAACTTTTTTATTCCAATTCCCTGCTGCACAGCTAAAGATTTTATTTTAGTGTATGTAACCACACCGCTGTAACCTTTTCTCTCCGCTGATGAGAAATAAGATTCGTATCCATCAACATTTTTTAATTCTTCCACAAGCTGATCTGGATGTGCTTTGGTTTCCTGCAAGCAGAGTATGTCCGGACTTTCCTTTTTGAACCAGTCTAAAAATCCTTTTTTATGAATTGCACGGATTCCGTTGATGTTCCATGAGAGAAGTCGGTATTTTTTATTTGGCATTATACTTCCTTTTTTTAGCTGCTTTTATCTTCAAATTAATGAAGAAAGATAATGAATTAATCAATTGTGCGTGAATAATCTCCAAATCAGAGTTACAAAAAATGTAACAATCAGTCCCACTTCAATTGGCAGGAAAGTAGAAATTAAGATTCACTTAACACTTTTAGTTAGTTGGTAATTTTTTCAGCTTCTAGACTTCAACCGGTATTGCAAGTACCGGGATTCTTACTTTATGTCTAAGTTCATCTACGGTCGCACCGTAAATGATATCCTTCACCATTTTATGCCCGTGGCTACCTACCACAATCATCTCCAGCGCTTCCTTCCTACAAGTCTTTGCGATCTCATTCTCAGGTTCGCCACCGCAAATTATTGTGTGAGTGATAAAATTATTCTTATTCAATTTATCTGCGAAAATATTTAAATAGTCGGTCATATCTTTTGCCTGCCGGTCTGCCACCATGTCACCTATAAATCTTCCCGTTACCGTTTCAACGCAGTGAATGAGGAAGATTTCAACAGGCGTTATTTTCAGGAATGGGAGAACTCCCTTGATGATTTGCTCATCTCTTTCGGGCTTACCTTCCAATGCAATTCCGATTTTCATAATTACTTCTTTCTTATTTATTGTTGCAGGAAATTTCCTTGCATAAGCCAACGGCTTTTTAATAAAAATCTCTTCGAATCTCTCTAATTTTTCCTTCTCAAAATACGGTTCAACAGTAATCCATAAAAGAAGCAAAATCAGGAAAACCATGATGGGAATTACAATAAATTTAAATATTATTCCGGTAATACCCGAATTGGAAATATTATCAAGTGAAAAATCATACACCAGCTTCAGGTTCAATATTATGATAAAGCCCGCAGCCGTCCATGCAAGAATTCTAATCATCTGTTTGGATGCAAATTCTTTCATTTTAATCTTGCTTGATGTAAAATGCAGCAATGGAATAATAGCGAATGGAAGCTGTAGAGATAAGATAACCTGTGAAAGAACAAGCAGTGCATCAACAGAATTATCACCCGAAATTTTAATAACAATAACAGTCGGGATAATTGCAATCATTCGTGTAACGATTCTTCTCAACCAGGGACGCATCTTCAAGCCAACGAACCCTTCCATAACAATCTGCCCTGCAAACGTACCAGTAATTGTTGAGGACTGCCCGGCTGCAAGAAGCGCGATACCAAATGCAATCGGTGCAAATTTATTTCCTAACAGCGGGGCAAGAAGTGCATGGGCATCTACAATCGAAGCCACATCAGAATGACCGGTTTTAAAGAATACTGCGGCTGCTAGTACAAGTATTGCAGCATTCACAAAAAAAGCTGCGTTCAATGCAACAACAGAATCAATGAGATTAAATTTATTTGCATCTTTCAATCCCTTTTGTGTTCTTCTAATATTCCTTGATTGCACAAGAGCTGAATGCAGATAAAGGTTATGCGGCATAACCGTTGCACCGATTATTCCAAGAGCTATGTATAATGAGTTTCCGTTAAATAGCGAAGGAACGAAGCCCTTTCCTATTTCAACAAAGTCCGGATGTGATAAAAACATTTCGAACGCAAAACAAATACCGATTGTTGCAATAAGAGCAAGAATGAATGCTTCCATCTTTCTTATCCCGAAGGATAGAAGCAACATCAGAATAATAACATCGAAAGCAGTAATAACAACGCCCCATAGTATCGGTATTCCAAATAGCAGATAAAGTCCTACAGCAGAACCGATAACCTCCGCGAGGTCGCAAGCCGCAATAGCAATCTCACAGATTATCCATAAAATATAATTCATCCTTTTCGAATAATGATCTCTGCAAGCCTGTGCAAGATCACGTCCTTGTACAATTCCCAATCTTGCTGAGAGTGACTGGAAGAGGATAGCCATCATATTGGCAAGAAGGATTACCCAGATTAATTTGTATCCAAACTGAGCCCCACCAGCCAAATCAGTAGCCCAGTTTCCGGGATCCATATAGCCAACCGAAACCATAAATGCTGGTCCGGTAAAATAAAAAAGCCTTTTCCAGAAACTAGAGGTATGGTTTACTTCCACAGAAGAATGAACTTCGGAAAGTGATTTATCAACAGCTAATTCTCCATCGTTCATAAGAATGCTACTTCTTTGTTACTTCCACAAATACATTTTCCGCCAGCTTGCGGCTTATATTCCAATCTTTCCCTTTGACTTTGATATGCATAGACTGATCAAAGCTTCTGATTTCTAAAAGATTTATAAGTTCATTCAACTCTATACCGATGTCACTGATATAGACAAGGAAACTTTTGTCAAAATCATTAACTCGGACAACCTTCCCGTTTTCTCCTTCTTTCATCAAAGATAACGGAATGTTCTTCCTTAGTCTGGGTACTCTGCCTCCTTTAGATGGAATCGGATCGCCATGAGGATCAAACTCGGGAAAGTCAAGCATTTCTTCCATACGGTCAATCAATTCATCAGAAGAAGAATGCTCTAGATTTTCGGCTTCATTGTGAACTTTATCCCAGGGCAACCCAACAATCTGATGCAGAAAAACTTCCCAGATTCTGTGTCTTCTCACCATATTTCTTGCGTATTCTTCACCGCTTTTAGTGAGCTTTATTCCTTTGTAGCGTTTGTAATCAACATAGTTTTCCTTAGAAAGTTTACGCAGCATATCAGTAACCGCCGCTCCAGAAATATTTAGTTTATCAGCAATCTGGTTTGCTTTAATTACACCATTGCTGTCTGAGGATTTATAGATTACACTTAAATAATCTTCTTTTGATATATTTCTCATAATTAAGCAGATTATTGTTTAAAGTTTAAGTAAGCTTAACTTATTAATCAAGTTCATTTAAAAATAACTCGCCTATTCTTCTAATTCAAGTACATTAGTAAAAAAATTTAATAAATAGGGTAGTTTTTACTGATTTTAGTTAACTAATCTTCATTTTTATATAATAAAAATGGGTCGATTTTTGCGATATTTCCTAGAAATAAAAATTATCTTTTTCATTTACAAATATTTTCTGGAAATATAATATGCTCTACTCGATAAACAGAAAACTCACTAAAAATTTATCGTTTTTATTAAAGTCGGTTATCTTCTTCACTTCTATTATAGTTTTTACATTCGGTTGCTCGGAAAAAAAGAATCCAAAAGATGAAAGAGTTATTATAGGAATTGAATCGGATGTGCAGACTATTAACCCGATGTATGCTTTTAGTTATGCAGAAGGAAATCTAATAGATTTACTTTTTATGAAACCGGCAAATGAAATCTGGAATGATTCATTAGGAGTGATAGAGTTTCAACCGATGCTTGCTGAGAAATGGGAATGGAATGATGATAGAAACTTACTGAGACTTTATTTACGAAAAAATATTTTTTGGTCAGATGGAATTCCTATAACTACTGATGATATTGTATATGCATTTGATATTTACTCTGATCCAAAAGTAGAAAGCAGATTTTTTGGTCAATTTAAAAATTTTTATACCCTAGATGATTTAAAAATCGATATTGAAAAAACTTTTAAAGTTATCTCACCAACTATTCTTGAAGTTAATTTTAAAAAAGACAGTAACCCTACAATGCTGGATATAAATTTAGAAATTATTCCTAAACACATCTGGTCAAAATTCAAAACCGAAGAACTTCAACAGGCGCAGGCTAATTTTGAACCAATAACAAGCGGTCCTTTTAAACTAAGAAAATGGGAACGGGAAGCTTTGATTTCATTAAGTATCGATAGTTCTTCATTTCTTTACAATCCTGACAATATAAAAGAAATTATTTTTAAAATTGTTCCTGATTATAAGTCGAGAATAACTCAACTTAAAACCGGTGCTATCGATATTGCAGATAACATAAAAAGTGAGGACATAGATGAATTGAAATTAGTTGAGAAACTGAATGTGATTTCATTAAGAGGTAGGGATTATGATTATATTGGATGGAACCACATTGATCCACAAGAATTTCAAAAATCGAAGATCGTTCCTAATAGATTATTTTCCTCCTCGGGAATTAGAAAAGCACTAACTTATGCCATTAACAGACAGGAGATCGTCGAAACCTATTTAAATGGTTTTGGGGAATTGTGTAAAGGACCGGTATCACCAATGTTCAAAAGTTACTATGATCCCGGATTGAAATCAGATAATTATGATCCGGCGAAGGCAAAAGAGATTTTAAAGGAGAATGGTTGGGAAGATAAAAACGGAGATGGCATTATTGAAAAAGGGAATGTTGAGTTCATTTTCGATTTGTACATAAACACTGGTAACCCACGGAGAAACTATGTTGCCACTATAGTAAAAAATAATCTAAAAGCAGTTGGTATCGAAGTAAATATTCAAATGCTGGAAATGGGTGCTTTTGTAGAACGGTTAATGAAACGAGATTACGATGCCTGGATTGCCGGATGGACGATACCTATTCCAATTGATTTAAATCCATATTGGAATTCAGATAAAGAATTAGGATTCCTTAATTTTTCATCATATCAAAACAAGGAGAAAGATGAAATTTTAAACCAACTCCAGCAAAGGCTATCGGAACAAGAGAAAATAGTATTATACAAAAAACTTCAAAGTATATTTTATGAGGATGAGCCGGTGACGTTTCTTTATTGGTTTGATAATATAATCGTTTATAACAAACGAATATCAAAAATAAATTTCTCAATGCTTGGTTTAGTAAAAAATGCGTGGGAGTGGAGAATAGACTAACTAAATTTGTTTTTTATTTTGCAACGGGTACTGAAAAGTAAAAAGTTGATCCTTCATTCTTTTTACTTTCTACCCAAATTTTCCCTTTCTGTTTTTCTACCAATTCTTTACAAATTATCAACCCAAGACCAGTACCCGATTCCTCTGTAGTTCCCTTTGTTGAAAAACCTGCATCGACCAGGAAAAGATTTGGAATATCTCCCTGCTCGATTCCAACGCCAGAGTCCTTAACTTGTATTATCACCATGTCATTTTGAATATCCGAAGAAACAGTAATTGAACCACCGTTATGTGTAAATTTGATCGCATTCGAAATCAGATTTCTAAAAATGGTTTCGGTCATTGACTTGTCTGCAAATGCAAAGAGGTCTGGCTTTATATTATTTCTAAATTCAATTTCTTTGTTTTTCATATTTTGTTCATACAACAATGCGATATTATCTACCAGACGTTGAATTTTTAACCGTTCCGGCTGGTAATTTATTGTACCTGTTTGTATTCTTGACCATTCTAAAAGGTTTTCCATGAGTGAAAAAGTAGTTTTGGATGCAACGGCTGCATGAGAGATAAATTCCTTCTTTTCTTTCTCATCCAATGATTCGTAATCTATATTTAAAATGTCTAAAATACCCATAAGGCCACTCAGTGGACTACGTAAATCGTGTGAAATAATTGAAAAAAACTTGTCTTTTGTAGCTATAGTTTGAACAAGTTCTTTATTTAGATTAGATATTTTAACTTCGAATTCTTTTTGATCATGAATACTGATACACGAACCAATGAATCCCATATAATTATTATCGTGGCTATAGCGTGGTGTGCCTTTTATTAACATCCACTCGTATTTACCTTTATTATCCATAAATCTAAAGTCAATTGAGAAAGGTTTTTTATCCCTCAGTGCCTTTTGATAATGATTTACCAGCTTTTCAAGATCGTCTGGGTGTACATTATTTAACCAATTAATTCCTAACTGGTTGCCCAATTCTCCACCTGAATAATCAAGCCAGACTTTATTTACAAAGCTGAATAGTCCTT
>Ga0326726_10001186_pt1 | contig 24285 bp, 22 predicted proteins | sample MHFenrmetagenome_2_FD_207603 | JGI IMG/M metagenome (GOLD analysis project Ga0326726, IMG submission 207603) | Lab enriched peat soil microbial communities from Michigan Hollow, Ithaca, NY, United States - MHF15MN | ecosystem: Environmental > Terrestrial > Soil > Wetlands > Peat | place: USA... | reverse complement strand
CAGCCCCCCGCCGGCGGGCTGCGCACGGCCATGAGGGTCCTCGGCATCGAGTCCTCCTGCGATGAAACCGCGGTTGCCGTCCTCGACGAGGAACGGGGCCTCCTGGCCCATTGCCTGCACAGCCAGTCCGAGATGCACAACCGCTATGGGGGGGTGGTACCGGAGCTGGCTTCGCGGGACCACGTTCGTCGTATCGTGCCTTTGACCCGTGCCGCGCTGGCAAAGGCGGGTTCCGCACCGGCCGACTTCGATGCGGTTGCCTATACGGTGGGGCCGGGGCTCATTGGGGCCCTCCTGGTCGGATCGGCCTTCGGCAGAAGCCTTGCCTATGCCTGGGGTTGCCCGGGGATAGGGGTCCATCATCTCGAAGGCCACCTGATGGCGCCCATGCTCGAAAGCGATCCGCCCGACTTTCCATTCCTGGCGCTGCTGGTGTCGGGTGGCCACACCCTGCTGATCGATGTTGCGGCGTTTGCGGACTATCGGCTGCTCGGACGGTCAGTCGACGACGCGGCGGGGGAAGCTTTCGACAAGACGGCCAAACTCCTGGGGCTCCCTTATCCGGGCGGCGCCCATCTCGCGCGCCTGGCGGAGCGGGGCACCTCCGGGCGCTATTCACTGCCGCGGCCGATGCTCGATCGTGCCGGCTTTGATTTCAGTTTCAGCGGCCTGAAGACTGCGGCCGCCCTGATCATTCGCGGCCGCGATCTCGGCGAAAGTGAGCGCGCCGATCTCGCGCTGGCGTTTCAGACCGCGATCGTCGAGACGCTCGTCGCCAAGACACGCCGTGCGCTCGAGGCGAGCGGGCGCACCACTCTGGTCGTCGCGGGCGGCGTTGGCGCAAACCAGATGCTGCGGGAACGGCTCGCGGCAATGACACCTGAACTCGGCGTAACGGTACGCTATCCGCGCGTCGAGTTCTGCACCGACAACGCAGCCATGATCGCGATGGCTGGCCTCTGGCGCTTGCGGGCGGGCGCGCGCGACTCGCTCGCAATCCGGGCGCTCGCCCGCTGGCCGCTCACCGAGACTTCGCGGGCCGCAGTCGCCTGAATCATCGCCGCAAAGAAACTGGACAAGCATGGACAGAATTTTTCTCACTGCACTGAAGGTCGAAGCGGTCATCGGCTATTACGAGTGGGAGCGGCAGGTCAAGCAGACCGTGCTCATCGATCTCGAATTCGGCACGGACGTGGCCGCGGCTGCCGGGCACGATGACATCAGCCGCACGCTCAACTACAAGAACATTGCCAAGCGCACGCTCGCGTTCGTCGGCGCATCGAAGTTTCATCTGCTCGAGACGCTCGCCGAGAAACTGGCGGAACTGCTTGTGCGCGAGTTTGATCTCCCCTGGCTCAAGATCACATTGCACAAGCCCGGCGCCATCCGCGATTCGAGCGACGTCGGCATCGTGATGGAACGGCGACGTGAGCAGTACCCGCCCGCGGGTTCCTGACGTGCCGCTGGTTCATGTCGCCGCGGGCAGCAACATCGAGCCCGAAACCAATCTGAGACACGCGCTCGAGGAATTGCGCGGGCGATTCGCGGATCTGAGCGTGTCGCCCGCTTACCGCAATCCGGCGTTCGGATTCGAGGGTGACGACTTCATCAATCTCGTCGTGATGTTCAACACAGCGGAGCCCCTCGAGTCGGTGCTGAAGAAGCTCCGAGACGTCGAGACGCTTTGCGGCCGGCCCCGTAATGCAGCGAAATGGGCGCCGCGGACCATGGATCTCGACATTCTCTTATATGGGGACTGCGTCCTCGACCAACCCAATGTGCGCCTGCCGCGCGCCGATCTCGTGCGCAAGGCCTACATGCTGCGGCCGGCGGCGGACCTGTCGCCCGATCTGCGCCACCCGACCCTCGATCTCACGTTGCAGGAGTTGTGGCAGGCCTTCGACAAGACGGGCCTGCGGATGGATCGGGTGCGCTTGTAACCCGCTACCAGCCGAGGCTGCGCCCGCCGTCAACGGCGAGAATCTGGCCGGTAACGAACGGTGCGGCGGTAGCGAAGTAGACGGCGCACTGGGCCACGTCTTCGGGTGTGCCGATGCGCTTCAGCGCAGTCTTGCGCACGATTTCCTGTTTCATCGGCAGGTCGAGCTCGCCTTCCGGCCACATGACGGGACCGGGCGCGATGCCGTTGACGCGAATCTCCGGACCGAGTTCACGCGCAAGCGCACGCGTCAGCATGATGAGCCCGGCTTTGGCGGTGCTGTAGAGCGGATAGTCCGGCAGCGGCCGCATGCCATGGATGTCGACGATATTGAGGATCAGCCCTTGCCGCGCACGCAGCGCGGGCACCGCCGCCTGCGAGAGAAAGAGCGGGGCCTTGAGGTTACTGCCGATCAGATCTTCCCAGGCCGCGAGCGTAATTTCCCCGACCGGTGTCGGGTAAAAGGTCGAGGCATTGTTGACAAGAATGTCGAGCGCGCCGAAAGCGGATTTGGCGGCCGCGACGAGGCGCGGATGCTGCTCGACCTCGAGCAGATCGGCGGACACTGTGACCGCGCTCCCGGCTCGAATGCGATTAAAATTCTCTGCGAGCGCGTCGGCCTCCGCGCGCGACGACCTATAATGAATGACGACATTCGCGCCGGCCGCATGCAGCGCCGTTGCAATCGCCGCGCCCACGCGGCGCGCGGCACCCGTCACCAGAGCGGTGCGCGCGGCAAGCGGCGGAGTGCCTGTCGCCACCATTCAGTCGACCATTCTGCGGGCAACAGCAAGCATGCGAAGACAATACTCGATCGCGCGGGGTCTGTCTGCCGGCGGACCGGCAGTCTGATGGACAGCTCGAGGTTGCCGACGCTTTCGCCCGACGAGCAGGCACATGCCGATGCGGTGCGCCGTGCGCTCGAGCGGAAGATCGCGGCCGCGGGCGGCTGGATCTCCTTCTTCGATTTCATGCAGTTCGCGCTGTATGCGCCCGGACTCGGCTATTACAGCGCCGGCACACAGAAATTCGGCGCGAGCGGCGATTTTCTCACGGCACCCGAATTGCACCCGATCTTCGCGCGTTGTCTTGCGCGGCAGGTTGCCCAGGTCTTCGATCTGACGGGCGGCCGGGAGATCATCGAATTCGGCGCCGGTAGCGGCAGGCTCGCGGTTGATCTCGTGCGCGCGCTCGCGGAACTCGGCCGCGAGCCGTCGCGCTACTCGATCGTCGATGTCAGTGCCGACCTGCGCGCTCGACAGCGCGAGCTGGTACACGACGTGCTGGGATCGCGCGCGGGATGTATCGACTGGGTAGACGGCGCACCTGCGACGCCGATCCGCGGGGTCGTCATCGCAAATGAATTGCTGGACGCGCTTCCCGTCGAGCGCTTTCGAATCGTGAATGGCGCAGTGGAGCAATTGGGCGTGCACGGGGTGGGCGATTCATTTTCTATATCACCGCGCGCCGCATCGCCCGCGTTTGCAGCAAATGTATCAGCGCTGGGAGTGATGGGCGAAGACGGCTATGTTTCCGAATTCTGCCCGCTCCTGGCCGGCTGGATCGAGTCCGTTGCGCCGCTCATCGCGCGTGGCGTGCTCTTCGTCTTGGACTACGGATTGCCGCGCGCCCACTATTACCACCCCGAGCGGCGAGAAGGCACATTGCTTTGCCACTTTCGTCATCGTGCGCACGCCGATCCATTGACGCGCATCGGATTGCAGGACATCACGGCGTGGGTGGATTTCACCGCTCTGGCGGAGGCCGGCGACGCCGCGGCGCTGCACGTGCTCGGCTATACCACGCAGGCGCACTTTCTGCTCGGCGCGGGCATGAGTGAGGAAATCGAGCGGCTGGCGGGTCAGCCAGCTCAGGAACGGGATGCGGCGACGCGCGCTGCCAGTCGATTGCTCCTGCCCGGAGAAATGGGCGAAGCATTCAAGGTCATGGCCCTGGCTCGCGGGGTGAGCGAACCGCTTGCGGGCTTCACCGTGCGCGACCTGAGACACACGCTCTAGGCGCTGACACGTGGGGCTATTCGCGCCCGCCCGGATCGTGCCGCACGGCTTCGATACGGCGTTTGCGTAACTGCTCGGCCAGTGCCGGCCCCTGGAATGCGGCTAGCTCGTCCGGCGTGGGCGTGACCTGCGCGGCGCTCGCGCGCGCGCGGCGCAAGCGTTCAGCCTGCGGGTAACTTCGATCTTCCAGTCCCGTGCGGCCGCGTGCGTCGGCCTCGCAGGCGAGCAGCAGCTGCTCGAACCTCGCCGGTCGCCGCAGGGCATCGCACGCATCCAGCAGATCGACAACGGTTGCCGGCCGCAACTGCGCCGCCTGATGGATCACACCGTGATGGCGCGCGGCGAGCAGCGCGAGGTCGCGATAGTCGTTCGGTATCTTCAGGCGCGCGCAGAGCTCGTTGACCAGGCGCGCACTGTGTGCTTCGTGGCCCGGATGGCTCGGCCAGCGCTCACGCGGCGTCTCCGCCTTGCCGAGGTCGTGCACAAGCGCTGCGAAGCGAACGACTTTGTCCTCGGACAGACGCGCAGCGGCAGTGAGCGACATCAGGGTGTGCACGCCCGTGTCGATTTCCGGGTGCCAGCGCTCCGGCTGCGGGACGCCGTAGAGCCGCTCGATTTCCGGAAAAGTCTTCTCGAGTGCGGCGCTTGCGCGCAGCACCTCGAAGAAGATCGCCGGTTCCGCTTCGCCGAGAGCCTTTTCGGTTTCCTGCCACACGCGCTCCGCAATCAGCGCGTCGAGCTCGCCGTTTGCCGCCATGCGCCGCGCGAGTGCCAGCGTGTCGTCCGCGACGTGGAAGCCGGACGAGGCGTAGCGCGCCGCGAAGCGCGCAAGACGCAGCACGCGCACGGGATCCTCCGCGAACGCCTCGGACACATGGCGCAGAACCCGCTCGTCAAGGTCTTTTCGACCGCCAAAGGGATCGATGATCTCGCCGGAGGTGGATCGAGCCATCGCATTGATCGTGAGATCGCGACGAGCCAGATCCTGCTCGAGTGTGACCTCGGGTGAATAGGCGACGGCGAAACCGCGATAGCCCGGAGCACTCTTGCGCTCGGTGCGAGCCAGTGCGTACTCCTCGTGCGTCTCGGGATGCAGAAAGACTGGAAAGTCGCGGCCGACCTGACGATAGCCGAGTGCAGCCAGTTCTTCGGGCGTCGCGCCGACAATCACCCAGTCCCGCTCTGCGACCGGCCGGCCGAGCAGCTCGTCGCGAACGGCGCCGCCTACCAGATACACTTGCATCGTCAGATACTAACCGAGTTCCGATGAGCGCCCGCGAGTCACGCCTCATGTCCGAAATAAATTCGCCGAGCCCACGCACTGGCCATGGCCTGGTGCAATCGCTGCGCCTCGCGTTCGGCGCAGTGGCGGGCACATTGCTCGCGGGCTGCTATGTTATGCAAGCGGCCCGCGGTCAGGCCACGATCCTCATGAAGCGTGAGCCGATCGAACGCGTCGTCGCACGCCCTCGCACGCCCGTCCCGGTACGCAGCCGGCTCGAGCAGGTCGTCGGCATCCGCGAGTTTGCATCGCGTGAACTCGGGCTGCCACGCAATCGCAGCTACACAACCTACAGCGATGTGGGCCGTCCCTACGTCGTGTGGAATGTTTTCGCGGCGCCGGAATTCTCCGTGGAACCACGGCGCTGGTGTTTTCCGATCGCCGGCTGCGTTCCCTACCGCGGCTACTTCGCGCACAAGTCGGCGAGCAGGTTTGCCGAGCGGCAGCGGCTGCGGGGTTTTGACGTGCACGTTGGCGGCGTCGCCGCTTATTCGACCCTCGGGCACTTTGCGGATCCGGTGCTGAGCACAATGATGCGATTCAACGACGTCGAGCTCGCGAGCATCATCTTTCACGAACTCGCGCACCAGAAAGTCTATGTGCGGGACGATTCCTCATTCAATGAGGCGTTCGCAACGGCCGTCGAGGAAGAGGGCGTGCGTCGCTGGCTGCTCGCAGCCGGGCGTGGCGCGGAACTCGAGCGGTTCAACGCGCGTCGGCAACACCTTGTTGCGGTCAATGACGAGCTCATGCGCACGCGGACATCTCTGCGTGGCATCTATGCGCAGCCGGTGACCCCGGCGCGCATCGCGTCATTGCGCGCTGAGAAGGCGCAGGCCCTTGGCGCGCTGGTCGCGCGGTTGCAGCAGCTTTCCAAGGACTGGGACGACGGCATCGACTATGGCGACTGGTTCGGCAACGGGCTCAACAACGCGCGCTTGGTTGCCGTAGCGACTTATTTTGACTGCGTTCCGGGTTTCGAACGATTGCTTGCCGAGCAGGACGGCAATCTTCCTGCGTTCTACGGCGCCGTGGCCGCGTTGGCCAGGCGCCCCGCCACCGAAAGGCGTGCAGTGCTTTGCAAGGCTGTACCCGGCGCCTGACGACCGAACTAGCGAACAACGATAAGAAGTGCGCGCCCCGCGCGCCGCACATCGAGCCAGAGGGCCTTCGCACCTTTCGCCTGTTCACGCAGATCCTTCAGTGATGCAACCCGATTGCGATTGACCGCGACGATCAGATCGTTGGCGCGCAGCCCGGCCTGCGCTGCGAGGCTCGTGTCTTCAACGGACTTGACCAGCACTCCGCCGTCGTTGTCCGTAAATTCCGCTCCGGCGAGTCCCCGGAAGATTTGCGTGTTGTCGACCGCCTGCGAGTCCGTCGACTCGGTGATCAATGCCGTGACCTTGCGCGGCTTGCCGTCGCGCAAGAGGCTCACTTCGACGTGCTCGCCCGCGCGCAGCAGCCCGATGGTGTTTCGCAGATCCGCCGCGCTCTTGACAGCCGCACCGTTGATGGCAGTGACGATATCGCCGGTCTTGATTCCGGCCGTTTCCGCTGCCGAGCCCTCGAACACCTGCGAGACGACCGCGCCGTGAACATCGGCCGCGCCGAACGCCTGTGCGTCGTCCGGTGTCACCGTATAAATGTTGACGCCGAGCAGGCCCCGCTTGACGGCGCCGAATTTCAGGAGCTGCTCATAGACCGTCTTCACCATGTTGACCGGAATGGCGAAGCCGATGCCGCTGTTGTCGCCCGTGCGTGAAACGATGGCTGTGTTGATACCGACCAGTTCGCCCCTGAGATTGACCAGAGCGCCGCCGGAGTTGCCCATGTTGATCGAGGCGTCGGTCTGGATGAAGTCTTCGAAGTTCTCAGGATTGATGCCTGAGCGCCCAAGCGCACTGACGATGCCCGAAGTCACCGTGTGCTGCAGACCGAACGGGTTGCCGATGGCGACCACATAGTCGCCGACCTCGAGTTTCGAGGAGTCGCCGAGCGGGATCTGCGTGAGATTGCCCGATTTTACCTGGAGCAGGGCAATGTCCGAGCGCTCGTCGCGTGCCTTGACCTGCGCGGTCACCACGCGGTCGTCCGCCAGCGTCACGCTGATGTCGGTGGCACTCTCGATGACATGGGCATTTGTGATGATGTAGCCGTTGGCCGCGTCGATGATCACTCCGGATCCCGCGCCCTGAAATTGCTGCGAATCCGGCTCATCGAAAAAAGGATTGCGAGGCGCATGCGTGCTGACGGTTCCCCGGACGGTTACAAATACGACCGCTGGGGACGCTTTCTTGATCATCGGCGACAAGGATGGAAGGGGTGCCTCCAAGGCCTGTGCCGCCGGGGCTGCGCCGGCCGGACGTGCGGCTGAAATGGCCGAAGTTGCCGCCAGAAGAGCGGCGACCGATACCGAAAGACGCAAAGCGCGTGATCTCATAGATAAAGGTACTCGAGCACACATTGGCGGTACGCGCGGTTGGCAAGCGTGCAATTGTAAGCTTAAGAGGAGCGGGCCGCGCGCCGACGCCGATGCGTCAACGCCGGCCCGCCCGTTGACCGCTAAGTCGGTCAGGCCGCGGCGACCTCGATGCGGCGAGGCTGGACCTGCGGCTGCTTCGGAATGCGAACTTCCAGCACGCCGTTCACGTACTTGGCTTCGACGCCTTCCGCTGCCACCGTGTCGGGCAAACTGAAGTGGCGGAAGAACTTACCGCTCAGACGTTCGACCCGCCGGTAGCCTGCCCCCTCTGCGCGCGCATCGACGCGGCGCTGACCGCGAATCGTGAGCACGCCCTTATCGAGTGTCACTTCGATGTCTTTCGGGTCGACGCCGGGGACATCCGCGTGGATGACGAAGCCGTTGTTCTCCTCTTTAATGTCCACCGCCGGCAGCCAATCGCTGGCATCCACTCGCGAGTCCTCGCCGGACGCGCCAGCGGCGCCGATCAGATCGTCAAGATCCTGCTGCAAGCGAGTAACAAAACCCCAAGGCGCATAGCGAATGACGTTCATGACTCCTAAACCTCCGGAAATTTTTTTGAGAGCGCAACGCTCCCAATCTGTACCTGAGCTAGGGGCTGGAAACTGCATTTCAATTGCGCGTGACGCTGCGAATTCCGGGCACCGGTGCATAAGCTGTGCGTCTCCTGTGCGCTTTCAGTGAACACAACATCTTGCGACGAGGCTTGACAGAGAGTTTTTTTGAGCGCCGGTATGGCAGTTAGGCAATTTCTCAGTACATTTTTGGAAGTATCTGTTTTATAAGGATTTTAATAGCCTGTTTTGACTGGAAAAAATTCTTGACGAAATCGCAGCGTGAGGAATAACCTTGCGCCCCTGACACAAGATGTTGTGGTCACGTTGCCGGCCAACCGCATCGGGTCAGAGAACCGGCTCACGAACTTCGAGTCCTTGAGCCAACGCCAAAGTCGAATCGCCGCGAAGCCTTAAGAACGAGTCGATGAACGCCCGGTTTGTGTGTGGACCTCGCGCTAACGTCGCTTGCCGCAAGACGCAGCCTAAGTTCGAGCGGAAAAAGAACCAGCTGAGGAAGTGACTTAAGAGAGGGATGGACGTACCGCCCGTTCGGCGCCGTTCCGTTGGCGATTTTTTTGGGGAGAGTGATCAAGAACATGAATACGGTCGTCAGGCTCGATCCGCGCGATACCTCGAGCATTCCTTATCAGGAAGCTTCGCTTGATATCTGGGACAAGAAGTATCGTTTATCGGCCAAGGACGGCACTCCCATCGACAAGTCGATGGACGACACTTACAAGCGCGTAGCGCGATCACTCGCGGAGGTCGAGCGCGAGGATCTGCGCGAGCACTGGGGCGAGCGCTTCCTCTGGGCGCTGCGCAAGGGAGCGATTCCCGCCGGGCGCATCACATCGAACGCCGGCGCGCTCGAGCACAAGCCTGCGACCTCGACCATCAATTGCACCGTGTCCGGCATCATCCGCGACTCGATGGACGACATCCTGAACAAGGTGCACGAAGCCGGCCTCACGCTGAAGGCAGGTTGCGGCATTGGCTATGAGTTTTCGACGCTGCGGCCGCGCGGCGCCTACGTGTCGGGCGCCGGCGCCTACACCTCCGGGCCGCTCTCCTTCATGGATATCTACGACAAGATGTGCTTCACCGTGTCGTCCGCCGGCGGGCGCCGTGGCGCGCAGATGGGCACGTTCGATATCGGTCATCCGGATGCGATGGAGTTCATTCGCGCGAAGCGCGAGAGCGGCCGTCTGCGCCAGTTCAATCTGTCGCTTCTCGTGAGCGACGAATTCATGCTGGCGGTGCGCGCGGACGCCGACTGGAAACTCGCGTTTCCGGTGGGCCGCAAGGAGGTCGAACAGGACAATCCGGATCTCTCGGACGCGACCAAGTACGTGTGGCGCGAATGGCCGTCGCATGACGGGTACATCGTGAACGAGGAGGGCCTGGTCGCCTGCAAGATCTACAAGACGCTGCCAGCGCGGCGCCTGTGGGACGTCATCATGACGTCGACCTACGACTTCGCCGAGCCCGGTTTCGTACTCATCGACCGTGTCAATGAGATGAACAACAACTGGTTCTGCGAAAACATCCGCGCAACTAATCCCTGCGGCGAGCAGCCGCTGCCGCCCTACGGATCGTGCCTGCTGGGTTCGGTCAATCTCACGTCATTTGTGCTCGACGCATTCACTAAGGATGCGCGCTTCGACTGGGAAACCTACCGCGAGGTCGTGCGCGTCTTCACGCGCATGCTCGACAACGTCGTCGAGATCAATGGCCTGCCGCTCGAGCGCCAGCGCGACGAGATCCTGCGCAAGCGCCGTCATGGCATGGGCTTCCTCGGACTCGGCTCGACGATCACCATGCTCGGGGCTCGCTACGGCTCGAAAGAGTCCGTCGCATTCACCGAGGAAGTCACGCGCGAGATGGCTGTTGCCGGCTGGCAATCGGCCCTCGAGCTCGCGCGCGAGAAGGGACCGGCACCGATCATGAGCGAGGAGTTCACGGTGACGACGGAGATGCTGCGCAAGCGCCCGGAGATGGCGAAGGACGGCTTGCGCGTGGGCGCCAAGGTTCCGGGCCGTGTGCTGCATGCCCGCTACAGCCGGTACATGCAGCGGCTTGCGACCGTCGCTCCCGATCTCGTCGAGCAGCTCGCGGATACTGGAGCGCGCTTTACACATCACACGTCGATCGCACCGACCGGCACCATTTCGCTGTCGCTCGCCAACAATGCCTCGAACGGCATCGAGCCTTCGTTTGCGCACCACTATTTTCGCAACGTGATCCGCCCGGGGCGCAAGACGAAGGAAAAGATCGACGTATTTTCCTTCGAGCTGCTCGCCTATCGCGAGCTCATCAACGCGCGCGCCATGCCAGGAGCAACGACTGGCGCTGAAAAGCTGCCCGAGTACTTCACGACGGCGGATGACATCACGCCGCGCGAACACGTGGACATCCAGGCGGCCGCGCAGAAGTGGGTGGATTCCTCGATCTCGAAGACGGCGAATGTGCCGACCGACTACAAGTACGAGGACTTCAAGACCATCTACATGTATGCCTACGAGCAGGGCCTGAAGGGTTGCACCACGTTTCGCTTCAATCCGGAGGCGTTCCAGGGCGTGCTCGTGAAGGAAGAGGACCTCAAGAACACGACTTATCGATTTACGCTCGAAGACGGGACGGAGATCGAAGCACGGGGCGATCAGGAAATCGAGTACGACGGTGAGGTTCACACCGCGGCGAACCTGTTCGATGCAATGAAAGAAGGCTACTACGGGAAATTCTGATGAGCGCCATCAAGATCGACAAGAAGATCGTCAAATACAAAGTGACGAAGCCGGATGAGAAGCCGCGCGGCGATCCGCGTGAGACGGACATCGTGCGGAACAAAGACGGCCGCAAGGCCGAAGTCATCCGCATGCATGAGAAGCTCGAGCGACCGGAGGTCCTGATCGGGTCCACGTACAAGATCAAGACGCCGGTGTCCGATCACGCCATGTACGTGACGATCAACGATATTGTGTTGAACGAGGGCACGGAGCACGAGCAGCGCCGGCCGTTCGAGGTCTTCATCAACTCGAAGAACCTCGATCACTTCCAGTGGATCGTGGCCCTGACGCGCATCATCTCGGCGGTGTTTCGCAAGGGCGGCGACGTCACGTTCCTGGTCGACGAGTTGAAGGCCGTGTTCGACCCGCGCGGCGGCTATTGGCAGGCGGGCGGCAAGTTCATGCCGTCGATCATCGCGGAACTCGGCTATGTCATCGAGCGTCATCTGCAGACGATCGGCCTGCTCGCCAAGCCCGTCATGGACGAGCACCGCCAGAAGCTCATCGACGAGAAGCGCGCGGAGTTCGAGGCGCGGCGCAAGCAGACCGATGCCTTCGCCAAGTCACACTACCCGGAAGGCGCCCAGCTCTGCGCCAAGTGCAGTACCGCGGCCGTCGTAATGATGGATGGCTGCATGACATGCCTCGCCTGCGGGGATTCAAAGTGCGGCTGAAGGCGCAAACACGACCCAGGTAACCAGCCAATCGCTCATACGCGCGCCAACTCTGGGTTCCCCGCCCAGTTCCTGCCCTGACGGGACCGGCTCGCGACTCTCAAGGCAGCCCACGGGCTGCCTTGTTTTTTTGCCTTAAGAGTGTGCAAGACACTTGCATTGGCCGGACCTCGGTCGGTATACAGGAGCCCCCTCGTCGACCGTAGTGAAGCTCATGTTGGACTCAAGGCCCGGACGCCCGGTTCTTTGCATCTGCCTGTTCCTGCTGTTTTTCAGTGCCGGGCTCTGTCTTGCGCCGGCAACGGCGCATGCTGCCGATCCATTCGCGCGCCCAACGGATCTTGAGCCCGATATTCTCTTCTGGACGCGCATCTACACCAAGGTCACGACGAACGGCGGTTTGATCCACGACGATCGCTTCCTCGGTATCGTCTACGAAGAAATCGCCTTCGATCCGAACGAAAGCCCGCGCCAAAGGCAGCGCCGCGTGGAAGACGCCCGTGATCGCTACGGACGCATCCTGCGACGCCTCGCGAGTGTGCCCCAGAGTGAATGGACCACCGACGACAAGCGGGTCAGGGGGCTTTGGCCCGACCAGGCGACGGCGCGCGATCTTTCCGCCGCAGCCGAGCATGTTCGATTCCAGCTCGGTCAGTCGGATCGATTCCGCGAAGGCTTGATCCGTTCCGGCGAATGGGAGGCGCACATCGCCGAGACGCTCGCAGCTCAGGGCCTGCCGAAGGAAATCGCGGCGCTCCCGCACGTCGAATCGTCGTTCAATGCCGCCGCCTATTCCAAGGTCGGCGCCGCGGGCCTCTGGCAATTCATGCGCTCGACCGGCCGGCGCTTCATGCATATCGATGCCGTCGTCGATGAGCGCATGGATCCCTACAAGGCGACAGTCGGCGCCGCGCAGCTGCTGCAGTACAACTACACGCTGCTAGGCAGCTGGCCGCTCGCCATCACCGCCTATAACCACGGCGCGGAAGGCATGCGCCGCGCGAAGGAGATGATGGGCACCGACGACATCGTCACCATCGTGCGCAGGTATCAGAGCCGAACCTTTGGCTTCGCGTCGCGTAACTTCTATGTCTGTTTCCTGGCGGCGCTCGAAGTGGACCGCAACCCGGAGAAGTACTTCGGCTCGCTGACGCGCAAGGCCCAGGTGCGCAGTCACATGGTCACTCTCACGCACTACATGCCGATCGCCGCGATCGAGTCCGCAGCCAGCGTGGATCGCAGCACGCTCAGGTCCCTCAATCCATCGCTCCTTGCCTCCGTCTGGAACGGCGCGCGCTTCGTGCCGCGTGGTTTCGACCTGCGGCTGCCGGATAGTGGCAAACCCTTCGACGCCAACGCCGTGCTGGCGCAGGTCCCGGAGCAACAGCGCTACACCGTGCAGCGTTCGGAACCGACCTATCGAGTCCGTCGCGGCGAGACTCTGGCCTCGATCGCCGGCATGCATGGAACGACGGTGGACGCACTTGCGCGCGCGAACCGTCTGAACGCGAGCGCGGCGCTGCGACGCGGCCTGGTGTTGCGCCTGCCGGAGCCTTCGCCCGTTGCCGTTGCCGCGGCGAGCGCGCCGCCACCGAAGCCAGAGCTGATGGAGGTCTACGTCGTGAGGCGTGGCGATGCCCTGTCGGAGATTGCGAAGCGAGTCGGTGTGACGGAAGCGGACCTGATGCGCATGAACGGGCTCCGTGATCGGGACTACTTGTATGAAGGTCAGCAGCTGCGGGTTGCGAGCGCGTCGGTGACCGCCAGCGCGGGCACGCCCGCCAAGCCCGCAATACCCGCTGGCGTGGTGACGATCGCGCAGTTGCCAGTGCCGCCCGTGATAGAAGATTCAGTGCCGGCCGAAATGCCCAGCGAGGCCGAGGTTGCACGCCAGCAGGCCGCGCAGCCAGTCTCCGCGGCGCAAGCGGCGGAGCTTGGACCCTCACTCGTGCCGGGCGGTGAGTCGACCGCATCCGTCGATCCCAGCGACTACTCCGTGTCAGCCAATGGCACGATCATCGTGCAGGGCGCGGAGACCCTGGGGCACTACGCGGATTGGCTGGGTATCCGCGCCCAGCAGCTGCGTGATCTCAACAACATGAAATATCGCAAGCCCGTCGTCATCGGCCACCGCTTGAAACTCGACTTTAGCGTGGTCGACGCGGCGACCTTCGAGCAGCGCCGGCGCGCCTATCAGCAGGAGCTGCAGGAAGCGTTCTTCGAACAATTCCGCATCACCGGCACTGAAGTGCACGTGATCAAGGCGGGCGAATCGCTCTGGACGATTTCGCAGCGCCGGGCCAATGTTCCGATCTGGCTGGTGCGGCAGTACAACCCGGATGTCGATTTTGGTGACGTCCGGCCGGGCGCGCGCGTCAACATTCCGCTGACGGCGCCGAGCGGGTCGGGGGCCGGGCAATGAAGTTCATGATCGCAGCCGCGCTGGCCGCTGCTGCACTCGCGGGCTGCGCAACCTATCGAGCCTACGATGGGCCGTCACGGGCGGCGGCCGAGGTTACGACGATCCATGGCGACGCCAAGTTGCGCGCGGAATTGCCGCTCGCGCTGGTCATCCGATCCGTCGATGGCCGTGCCGTAGACCTGCGCTATAGCAGTATCGTCGTGACCAAAGGCCACCACACCCTGATCGTCGATTGCCAGGTGGGCGGCGCTGCGACCGGGTCGACCAGCCGGCACCATGTGGAGATCGACGCCGAAGGCGGAGAGTCGTATCGGCTGCAGGCAGAAATGCGACCTGGCAACAGAAGTTGCGAGCGCGTGGTGCTGGAGCCGGAGTAGTCGACTCGCAGGGCCGATCAGCGAGCCTCGCCGGTGCCATCGAGGAGTTCCGCGGCGAAACGCGGCAGGGTTTCCGTCGGCGGTTTCCAGAGCGTGAAGCGCTGCGACTCGCCGGTCCCGGTGGCTATTGTGAGTGTGAGCGTCTGCACTGTGGCGATGGCACGTACCTGATCGACAGTGAGCGAAAACACGATCTGCTCACTCCAGTCGGTTTGCGGGGCATAAAGGGTGACGTGGCCGGGCGGGTCAATGCGCTCGGCCGCCTTGAACAGAAGACTATCCTTCTCTGACTCAACGGCAATCGAGGCGACTGTCGGTGTCGAAGTCTTACTCGGATCGGTGCGGCCCCAGAGCACGCTCGTCCACAGGTAGTAGCTCCGCGTACCCATTGTATTGATCTCGGCGAGCCCCAGGTCCGCGAAGCTCGCGGCGTCGATACCGCGCTCCGGCTGCGGGGCGAAGAATTCCAAGGGTCGATCAAGCGTCGTGATCGTGCTGCCAGTGCGCTCGTCAAGCCGCTCGTTGAGGCGCACCTCGGGGCGCGTCGCGGCACAGGCAGTGAGCCCTGCTACGAGAAGCAGTGCGAGCGATGTTCGGCGGATTCGATCGTTCATGACGCAGGCGGCTCGCTGACTTCGCAGGCCTTTGTTGTTCGTGTCGATTCGCTCGTTGGCAAATGAGCGCGGGCCTGAGCCATTATAGCCACGGTCGGTCCGGTCGCCGCCAGCAGCTTTCGAGGAGAGCCCATGCACAAGCGCCGCAGCTATGCCTCAATTCTGCTGGCCTGTGTGGTCATCTGCGCCAGCGCCTGCGCGACGCGTGACAGCCGCACTCGGGTCGTACGCAACTACATCGATGAGCTCCTCGTCCATCAGCGCTGGCAGGAATGGGATGCCATGATGGGCGAACACCTGAGCTACAACGGTGTTCCCTTCGGGCGCGATGCTTTTCAGGCGGTCGCGCGTTTTCTACATTCGACATTCGGCGACGTCAGCGTCACGGTCGAGCAACAGCTGGTCGATGGGCCCTGGGTCGTTACGCGCGTCACGGTGCGGGGACATCAGACCGGCAATTTCCTGAATGTGCCGCCACACAATCAACTGATTCGCTTCCGCGCGACCCTGATGGATCGGCTGGATGGCGGGCGCGTCGTCGAAATGTGGCATGAGTACGCCTACTGGGATGCGCTGTTGCAGGTGGCGCAGCCTTGATCGTCTATTTTGTCGTTCCATTCTTCATGGAAGCGACACTGCGTTTCGTCGAGGGCGCGGGGCGCCTGCCCGGAGTGCGGCTCGCGCTCATCAGCCAGGATCCGCTCGAGCGCTTGCCGCCAGGCCTGCGCAGCATTATTGCGGGGCATTGGCGAGTCGCGAATGGCATGGATCCGGCACAGATTGCGGAGGCCGCGCGCCAGCTCACGCGCAGGGTCGGCGCGCCCGATCGCATCATCGGGACGCTCGAGCAATTGCAGGTGCCGCTCGCGGAAGTGCGCGCGCATTTCGGTCTCGGGGGCCTGAGCGTCGAAGCGGCGCGAAAGTTCCGCGACAAGGCGACGATGAAGGCGGCGCTCGAGCACGCTGGGTTACCGTGTGCCCGTTATCGCCTGGCGACCGCCGCCGCGGATGCGCGCGCCTTTGTCGCCGAGGTAGGTCTGCCGGTCGTCGTGAAGCCACCAGCGGGAGCGGGCGCTGTGAACACCTTCCGGCTCGACGATGCCGTCGAACTCGAGCGCTACCTCGCGAGCCATCCGCCATCCGCCGATTGGCCCGTTCTGCTGGAAGAATTTCTACGGGGCGAGGAGCACTCATTCGACGCCGTGCTCGTCGACGGCCGCATGGTCTGGCATTCGATCTCGCATTATCGGCCTGCACCGCTCACTGTCCTTGAGAATCCGTGGATTCAATGGTGCGTGCTGCTGCCGCGCGCGATTGATACGCCGGAATTCGAGGATGTTCGCCGCGTCGGTTTCCAGGCGCTCAGCACGCTCGGTCTCGACACCGGCATGAGCCACATGGAGTGGTTCCGTCGCGCGGCTGGCGGTATAGCGATTTCCGAAGCGGGCGCCCGCCCGCCGGGCGCGCAATTCACCACGCTCATCTCTTATGCGCACGACTGTGACTTCTACAGTGCGTGGCCGCGACTGATGATCCACGGAGAATTCGCCGTGCCCGAGCGGCGCTATGCGACGGGCGCCGCCTACGTGCGGGGTCTTGGCGCCGGCCGGGTCAAGGCGATTCACGGACTGGAACAAGCCCAGCGCGAAGTGGGTCCGATCGCGGTCGAGAGCCAGCTGCCGAGACTTGGCGCGACGCAGCCAGGCGGCTACGAGGGCGCCGGGTACATTATCCTGCGCCACCCGGAAACCGCGGTGGTCGAGCAGGGTTTGCAGCGCATCGTCGAGACGCTTCGCATCGAACTTGGCTGAGAATGTGAACCTCGCACGGTCGCCAACAGCGGGCCTCGCCCTTATAATTCGCCGTCGCCCATTATGTGGCGTAGCTAACGATCGCCTTATGAGTACCAGGCCATTCGCTCGTTGGACCATACTGTTGCTGGCGCTCTGCGCCTTGCTGCCGGCGTCCATGCCTGCGTCGGGGGACACGCTTGCGACGGCCGATCGCGTGATCGTCAGGAAATCCGAGCGCCGCATGTACCTGATGCGCGCGGAGCGCGTGCTCGCCACCTACAAGGTTTCCCTGGGGCTCAACCCTGCTGGCCCGAAGCAGCGTGAAGGTGACTTCCGCACGCCCGAAGGTGTGTACCATTTAGGTCGCCGCAACTCGCACAGCGACTATTTCCTTTCGATCCAGGTCACCTATCCGAACGACAATGACATGGTCCGCGCTAGAGTGCGCGGCTGGCGGACAGGCGGATCGATCATGATTCACGGTTTACCGAACGTGCTGCGTCACCCATCGACTTACTACGAGAGTTACGATTGGACCGACGGCTGCATTGCCCTGTCGAACGCGGACATGATCGACATGTGGCTGCTGACCACCGACGACACTCCGATCGCCATCGAGCCCTGACCCGCGGTCGCGGCGCGAGACGCCCGCGATCCGATTCCCTCATGTGACGCTTGGTTTTGGCCCGCAATGCCGGGACAATGGCTTTCGCTCAAGTCCTGCGATTGGAAGCCCATTTGCAAACCAGCATCGTCATTCCGAACAACCTTGATCCCGATTTCAATGCGCGCGACATGGTCGATGCGCATGTCACGCCGAAAGGCAGCCTCGAGATGCTGTCGCAGCAGGAGGTCGACCGCCTGCTCGACTCGGGGCAGGGGGGGCTCTATTCACTCTTTCGCCGCTGCGCGCTTGCCGTGCTCAATTCCGGTAGCGAGATCGACGACGCCAAGCAGATCTTCGAGACCTACAGGGATTTCGATATCCGCATCGTGCGTCAGGCCTGGGGCATCAAGCTCGAGATCAAGAACGCGCCGGCGACGGCTTTCGTCGACGGCGAGATGATCAAAGGCATCAAGGAGCATTTGTTCGCGGTGCTGCGCGACATCGTGTACACCTCGAACGAAATCGTCGACAGCCGGCGTTTCAATCTCGATGATTCGACGCACATCACGAACGCGGTGTTCCACATCCTGCGCAATGCCCGTGTGCTCGAGAACAAGGGCCGTCCGAATCTCGTCGTGTGCTGGGGCGGTCACTCGATCCGCCGCGAGGAATACAACTTCACGAAGCAGGTCGGCTACGAGCTGGGCTTGAGAGGACTCGACGTCTGCACCGGCTGCGGCCCGGGCGCCATGAAGGGCCCGATGAAAGGCGCGACCATCGGACATTCCAAGCAGCGCATCACAAACGGGCGCTACATCGGCATCACCGAGCCCGGCATTATCGCCGCGGAGCCGCCGAATCCGATCGTGAATCATCTGGTGATCATGCCGGACATCGAAAAGCGTCTTGAGGCGTTCGTCCGGATGGGTCACGGCATCGTCGTTTTCCCTGGGGGCGCCGGCACGGCCGAGGAAATTCTCTATCTCGTCGGCATCCTCCTAGATCCGGCGAACGACGGTCAGCCGATGCCGTGCATATTCACCGGCCCCGAGGAGAGCGAGCCGTACTTCGATCAGATCATGACATTCATCGCGACGACGCTCGGCGCGGCGGCGGCCAGGCGCATTCGGGTCATCCTCGGCGATGCGGCGCTTGCGGCGCGCACCATGGTTGAGGGAATCGAAGCAACGCGCGCCTGGCGCAAGCGGGTGAGCGACTCATACACCTACAACTGGCTCCTCAAGATTCCGCACGAATTTCAGAAGCCCTTTCAGATATCGCACGAGAACATGCGCACGCTCGCGTTGCATCGCCGGCAGCCGGCGCACCAGCTCGCCGCCAATCTGCGGCGCGCTTTTTCCGGTATTGTCGCCGGCAACGTCAAGGACTACGGCATCCGCGCTATCGAGCAGTACGGGCCGTTTGAGATTCACGGTGACAAGGAGATCATGCAGCCGCTCGATGAGCTGCTCGCGGCGTTCGTGCGACAGAAGCGCATGAAGCTCGTAGGCCGTGAATATCAACCCTGCTACCGTCTGGTCGCCTGAAGCGCGGCCACATGAGCGCGAGCAGCACGGGGCGCACGTTATGAGCACGGTGCGCGTGCGCTACCGCTTCGTCCTGCCGAATGGCCTGCGCGAGACTTTCGACCTGTTCTTCGACGACGGCGAGTTTCGCCTGCTGAATCCGCTGCCAAAGCCCATGCCGTTCTGGGCCGAACTCAGTTTCAACCGTTGCGAGAATTGTCCGTTGTCGGCGGCTGCGCACGCGCACTGCCCGGCAGCCGCCCAGCTCGCCCCGATCGTGGAGAAGATCGAAACACTGGTCTCCTACGATGAAATCCGCGTGGACGTGCTGACAGCGGAGCGCTCGATTACGCAGACAACGACGGCCCAGCAGGCGCTCGCGTCGCTTTTCGGGCTAGTGTTGTCGTCGAGCGGCTGTCCCAGGACGGCTTTCTTGCGGCCAATGGCGCGCTTTCACCTGCCGCTCGCGAGTGAAATCGAGACCCTGTATCGCTCGGTGACAATGCACTTGCTCGATCAGCATTTTCGGCGCAGCCGTGGCGAAAGCACGGACGAGGATTTCACGGAGCTGAAGAAGTCCTACGCGGAACTGCACCACGTGAACCGCGGCATTGCGCGGCGGCTGCGCGCGGCGAGCCGCAGCGACCCGGCATTGAACGCGGTGACGCTACTCGACACTTACGCGAGCCTGTTTCCAGACACGCTCGCGCAAACGCTGCGGGAATTGGAGGCGCTGTTCGGACATGGACGCAACACCTAAGTCGGTCGCGAAACGCGACGCGGGTCGCGACACAACTTGAGCCGGTCAATTATTGCGAGAGCCAATACTCAGCGCGCGTGCAGCGCCTCCCGCATTTAACAGTGCCCGCCCGGGCTCTGTGACCCAGTTCCTGACGACCCGCGGGACCCCGTCTTACTGTGGCGCCGCACTTGAAGGAACACGCGCCATGACGGAAGCCAAGACAGTCAATCTCGATACGACCGCCGAACGGGATAGCGCGCCGCAGTCTCGCCCGGATGCCGCCAGCAAGCCCGTCAAGGCCGGTACTGGCTGGGATGGCTATTCGAGCTGGCTCAATCGCGGCCAGAAGCCAAATGGCCGCCACGCTGCCATCACCAAGAGTCTCTACACCTGGTCGAACTACAAGAGCTGGGCCGACAAGGTGCGCAGCAGCTGGGACGACGACAAATAACCCGGCCTCGTTCGGGGAACCCCGGCGCTTCCGATCACGATATCGTCCGCACAGGCTCGGCGACCGTAACGTCGACGAGCTGTGCATCGCCCGGCGCTTCGTCCGTAACGACTACACCTGCCTGCTTGCGCTCCATTCCCGGCGCCGCCCGCTGCTCGATCCACTGCGTCAAAGATTCCCACTGCTCGACGTCTTCGCGCACGAGATAGGGCTTCATCTCGTGAATGCCCACGCCTAGTTCCGCCGCCTTGATGTAGTTCTGCGAGTCGCGCAAGGTCGCGACGATCGGGATGTGCAGCGTCGAGAGGAAGCGGATCAGCGACTGGTACATCAGCGTCTGGCGTTTGACGCGGTTTGCGATGACGCCGAGACGGTTGTCCTGGCGCGGGATCTTGGCAACCAGGAGCAGATCCGCGATCACCTTGGAACATGCGTGAATGTCGATGTCAGACGGCAGGACGGGCACGAGTATCGCATCCGCGCCCCGAGTAATTTCAGGTAGATCCTGCGCGGCGAGCGCTGCTGGCGTGTCGATCACGACGCGCTCGGTTTCAGCCGGAATGCGCATGTGAAAACTGCGCGTCGTGCGATTGTTGCGCTCGAAGGCCGTGATGCCATGGATCACCGGCTGGTTGCTCTGGCGCTTCTTCAACCAGCGTGTGCTCGACGCCTGCGGGTCGTAATCCATGAGCGTCGTCTGCAACGTGCGCGACGCATAGTAGCTCGCCAGATTCGTGGCGATCGTGGTCTTGCCGGATCCCCCTTTGGGGTTCAATACGACGATGCGCAGCATTGGGATTCGTGAGGGCGCCAACTGTGATGCAGTCGGCTTCTTGACTAGCGTAGGCACGGCCTATGTCTAATGGCAAGCGCGGGGCACCGCCGGCCCTCGCGGTCGTGATTCCAGTCACGCCCGCGCTGACGCACGCTGCATATAGTCAGCGCCGTCTCGTCAATGGTCGCCCCCGATGGAAAGACTGCTGCTTGTCCTCGATGAGCTCGATGATGCCGTGAGCGTAGCGCGCCATTTGTGGCTTGGTGCGTCTCAGGATCTTGCCTCTGCCGTTGGCTGGCTCAGCGTTGCCGTCGCGCCCGGGCTCTTGATTTACATCGCCCGCTTCTAGTCTCTCGTGCCGCCGGCCCCCTCTGCAGTGAGCGCGCAGCCGCGCCGGTCTTGATTAATCTTCGGCGATCCCCAAACTCGCACGGTCCCTCGCAAGAGTCAGACCGTTTACGGGGATTGCATGACTACCAAGGGTTCTCAGCGACAGACACTCGGCTTTCAAACCGAGGTCAAGCAGCTGTTGCGTTTGATGATCCACTCCTTGTACAGCAACAAGGAGATCTTCCTGCGCGAACTCATTTCGAACGCGTCGGACGCGGCCGACAAGCTGCGCTTCCAGGCGTTGGCGGAGCCGGCCCTGCTCGAGGGCGATGCCGAGCTCGCCATCCGCATCGAGCACGACAGCGAGCGGGGCACGCTTACGGTTGCCGACAATGGCATCGGCATGTCGCGCGAGGATGTAGTCTCACAACTTGGCACGATTGCGCGCTCCGGTACCGCCGAATTCCTGGAAAAGATGTCGGGCGATGAGCGCGCAGGTGCACAGCTCATCGGTCAGTTTGGCGTCGGATTCTATTCGGCCTTCATGGTGGCGGAGCGTGTTGAGGTGCTCACGCGCAAGGCCGGAGAACCCGCCTCCTCGGGCGTGCGCTGGGAGTCGAGCGGCGAAGGCGATTTCACCGTCGAACCGTTTGACATGGCCGAGCGTGGCACGCGCGTGACACTGCATCTGCGCGCCGACGAGAAGCGCTTTGCTGACGGCCATGTGCTGCGCGCACTCGTGCGCCGCTACTCGGATCACATCGCTATCCCGGTGCGCATGCGGGCGGAGGGCGCGGGAAGCGAGGCTGGGTTTGAAACGGTGAACCACGCGCAGGCGCTCTGGACCCGGCCGCGCACGGAGATCAAGGACGAGGAGTATCGGGAGCTCTACAAGCACATCGCTCACGACAGCGTCGATCCGCTCGCGTGGAGCCATAACCGGGTCGAAGGCAAGCGCGACTACACGAGCCTGATGTATGTGCCCGCGCACGCGCCTTTCGATCTGTGGAATCGCGACAAACCTCGGGGCCTGAAGCTCTACGTGAAGCGCGTCTTCATCCTAGACGATGCCGGCGATTTTCTGCCCCTGTATCTGCGCTTCATCAAGGGCGTGGTGGATTCATCGGATCTGCCGCTCAACGTTTCGCGCGAGCTGTTGCAGACCAACCCGGAAGTCGAGGCGATGCGCTCGGCACTTACGCGCCGCGCGCTCGACATGCTCGCCAGGCTCGCGGCCGACGAACGCGAGAAGTATCTGGTGTTCTGGAAGGCATTCGGCCGCGTTCTCAAGGAAGGACCAGCCGAGGACGCCACGAACCGCGAAAGGATCGCACGTCTGTTGCGCTTCGCAAGTACCCGTGAAAAGAGCGACGCCGAAGAACAGGCCCTCGAGGACTATGTTGGCCGGATGCAGACAGGCCAGACCAAAATCTACTACGTGGCCGCCGATTCGATTGCCGCGGCGCGCGCAAGCCCGCATCTCGAGCTGTTGCGCCAACGCGGCATCGAAGTGCTGCTGCTCGGCGACCGCGTCGATGAGTGGATGATCGAGCATCTGCGCGAGTTCGACGGCAAGGCATTGCACGACGTCGCGCGTGGCGATCTCGATCTCGGCGCGCTCGCGACCGAAGCCGATCGCAGCCGCGAAGAAGCCGCGGTGAAGGAGTCGAAGACACTCCTGAAGCGCGTCAAAGACGTGCTCGGCGATCGGGTGACCGAGGTGCGCGTTGCCACACGATTGACCGATTCGCCCGCCTGCCTGGTTTACGCGCGCGGTGAACTGAGCCCCAATCTGCGACGGTTGTTTGAGGCCGCGGGGCAGAAATTTCCCGCAAGCAAGCCCTGGCTCGAGTTGAATGTGGAGCATCCGCTCGTCAAGCGCCTCGATTCGATCTCGGCCGCGGGTCCAACTGCAGGGGATGGCGCCAGCGCCTTCGGCGATCTCGCGCTCACGCTGTTCGATCAGGCGCTGCTCGCGCAGGGTGGCCAGCTGGAGGAGCCTGCGCTGTACGTCGCCCGGCTCAATCGCCTGCTGCTCGCCGTGGCCGCCCCGGCCGCTCATGGTTAGCCGTCCAGCGACCCCGCAACGTCTCATGATTGCGGGGCCGGCGGGCCCGCTTCAGGCGCTGGTCGCTGTGCCTGATGGCTACAGCGGCGCGCGCGCAGCGGTTGTCTGTCATCCGCATCCGCTCCATGGCGGCAGCATGGACAACAAGGTCGTGCACACGGTCGCGCGCACCTTCGAAGAGATGGGCATTGCAACCGTGCGCTTCAATTTTCGTGGCGTCGGCGCCAGTGGCGGAACGTATGACGATGGCCGCGGAGAAACGGACGACGCTGCCGCGATCTGTAATTGGGTCCGGGCACAATGGCGCCCGCTTGAGTTGTGGCTCGCGGGATTTTCCTTTGGCGCTCTGGTGGCTGCCCGGCTTGCGACGCGCGAGCGCGCTACGCCACGGGCTGTCGCGCGCCTCGCGACGATTGCTCCACCCGTGGAGCGGCTCGATCCGGGAGAACGTATCGATCCTGGGTGTCCCTGGGTCATCGTGCAGGGCGACCAGGACGATCTGGTGAATGTTGACGGCGTACGCGCGTGGATCGCGCAGTCGGGGGCGTTACCGCATCTGGTGGTGATCCCGGGTGTGGATCATTTCTTTCACGGACGCCTGCATGAGCTTAAGGCTGCGTTGCAGGCTGAACTCGCAGGCTCGCGCCAGGAGTCTTGAGGGGCAGATCGATCTGCCGCAGCAGCTTCGAGAGAAAAGTCCGGAGCGGCGTGCGCCGCTCCGGACGACTAGTGGAAAAGGTCTAGTTCACCATTTCCTTCAGGTTCTTCAGGGCCATGATGCGAACTTTCTTGCTCGCCGGCTTGGCCTTGAACGTCATCTTTTCGCCCGTGAACGGGTT
>Ga0326726_10001185_pt1 | contig 24287 bp, 13 predicted proteins | sample MHFenrmetagenome_2_FD_207603 | JGI IMG/M metagenome (GOLD analysis project Ga0326726, IMG submission 207603) | Lab enriched peat soil microbial communities from Michigan Hollow, Ithaca, NY, United States - MHF15MN | ecosystem: Environmental > Terrestrial > Soil > Wetlands > Peat | place: USA... | reverse complement strand
CGTCGAGGAAGTGCATCGCGCGTACGAGTCGAACGCAATCGAGCTGCACGCGAAGATCAGGGTTCGGATCCGCGAGAAGGTCGACGGCATCGACACGCACAAGCTCACGACGACAACGGTCGGCCGTGCGCTGCTGTCCGAGATCCTGCCGCCCGGCATGTCGTTCGAGCAAATCAATCGTGCGATGAACAAGCGTGCGATCTCGGCCACGATCAACCTCTGCTACCGGCAGCTCGGTCTCAAGGAGACCGTCGTGTTCGCGGACCAGCTCATGTACACGGGCTTCCACTACGCGACTCGCGCGGGCGTCTCGTTCGGCGTGAACGACATGGTCGTGCCTGTCGAGAAGAAAAAGATCCTCGAGGCGGCCGAGAACGAGGTGAAGGACATTCAGGACCAGTATGCGGCCGGCCTCGTCACGGACGGCGAGCGCTACAACAAGGTCGTCGACATCTGGTCGCGCACGAACGACCAAGTCGCGAAGGCGATGATGGAGAAGCTCGGCGTCGAGACCGTGACCAACAACGGGAAGTCGGGCCAGCAGGAGTCGTTCAACTCGATCTACATGATGGCCGACTCGGGCGCCCGAGGGTCGGCGGCGCAGATTCGCCAGCTCGCCGGCATGCGCGGCCTGATGGCGAAGCCGGACGGCTCGATCATCGAGACGCCGATCACGGCGAACTTCCGCGAAGGGCTCGACGTCTTGCAGTACTTCATCTCGACGCACGGCGCGCGCAAGGGTCTCGCCGACACGGCGCTCAAGACCGCGAACTCGGGTTACCTGACCCGCCGCCTCGTCGACGTGGCGCAGGACTTGGTGGTCACGGAGATCGATTGCGGCACGACGCTGGGCCTCCTGATGACGCCGCTCGTCGAAGGCGGCGATATCGTCGAGCCGCTGCGCGAGCGCGTCTTGGGACGCGCGGCCGCGGTCGACGTGCTCGCGCCGGGCTCCGACAAGGTCGTGCTCGAGGCCGGCACGCTGCTCGACGAGAGCGCGGTCAAGACGCTCGAGGCGTACTCGATCGACCAGGTGCTGGTGCGCTCGCCGATCACGTGCGAAACGAAGTACGGCGTCTGCGCGCAGTGCTACGGACGCGACCTCGCTCGCGGCCACCGCGTGAATCGCGGCGAGGCCGTCGGCGTGATCGCGGCCCAGTCGATCGGCGAGCCCGGCACGCAGCTCACGATGCGCACGTTCCACATCGGCGGCGCGGCGTCGCGCTCGGCCGCGGTGAACAGCGTCGAGGTCAAGAGCCAGGGCACGATCCGCATCATCAACATGAAGACCGTGACCCACGAGCAGAAGGGCCACCGGATCGCGACGTCTCGCTCGGGCGAGCTCGCGGTGATCGACGAGTTCGGCCGCGAGCGCGAGCGTTACAAGGTTCCATATGGCGCGACGCTCGGCGCGAAGGACGGCGACGCGGTGCGGCCGGGCCAGCTCGTCGCGAGTTGGGACCCGCACACGCACCCGGTCGTTACCGAAGTCAGCGGCTACCTGAAGTTCGAGGACTTCATCGACGGCGTCACGGTCGCGTCGCAGGTCGACGAGATCACTGGCCTTACGAGCGTCGTGGTGCTCGACGCTGCGCAGCGCAGCTCCGAGTACCGTCCGACCGCGAAGCTCGTCGACGGCAACGGCAAGACGATCAACTTCCCGAACACGGACATCCCGGCCGCGTACGCGCTGCCATCCGGTGCCGTGATCGGCATGGAGAACGGCGCGAAGGTGGTCGTCGGCGACGTGCTCGCGAGGTTGCCGCAAGAGAGCTCGAAGACCCGCGACATCACGGGCGGTCTGCCGCGCGTCGCAGACCTGTTCGAGGCGCGCCGGCCGAAGGACCCCGCGATCCTAGCGGAGTACTCCGGCACGGTGAGCTTCGGCAAGGAGACGAAGGGCAAGCGCCGTCTCGTGATCACGGACGAGGAGCAGGAGGAGCACGAGGAGCTGATTCCGAAGTGGCGGCACCTCAACGTCTTCGAGGGCGAAAAGGTGCAGCGCGGTGAAATCATCGCCGACGGCGAGCCGAACCCTCACGATATCCTGCGGCTACAAGGCGTCGAGAGGCTCGCGGACTACCTGGTCCGTGAGATCCAGGACGTCTACCGCCTCCAGGGCGTGAAGATCAACGACAAGCACATCGAGGTGATCATTCGCCAGATGCTGCGCAAGGTCGAGATCACGGGCTCGGGCGACACGAAGCTCTTGCGCGGCGAGCAGCTAGACCGCATCCGCGTCGTCGAGGCGAACCGCGAGATCGAGAGGAAGAGCGGCACGACCGCGACGTTCGACCCGGTGCTGCTCGGCATCACGAAGGCGTCGCTTGCAACCGAGTCGTTCATCTCGGCCGCGTCGTTCCAAGAGACGACTCGCGTGCTCACCGAGGCGGCCGTCCGCGGGCTGCGCGACGATCTGCGCGGCCTGAAGGAGAACGTGATCGTCGGGCGGCTGATCCCGGCCGGCACGGGCTTCGCTCATCACGAGGATCGCCGGCGCACGCAGGAGGAGATCCTGTCCGAGGAGCTCAAGGAGCTCGAGGCGCAGCAGCAGCGCGCGGCGGCCGAAGCGGCCGCAGCCGCGGCGCTCACCGCCGAGACAAAGCCGGCCGCGGAGCCGGAAGAGACGCCCGCGACCTGATCCGTTCGGAAGCGACCAGAACCCCGCTCCGCGCGCCACTGCGCGCGGTGCGGGTCCTTCGCCGCCTTAGGAGAGCATTTGTCCGCGAGGCTCAAGGATGCCTCGCGGTTGACGGCAATCAGCCCGTAACCCTAGAATCCCGGGCTCTCTGCGCCCTAGAGAGCGACTCCCGCAACCCCTAACAGCGTCGCGGACCGTTCGAGCGCCGAGGCAGTCTAGATGGCCCGGATGCCGAAACCGTCGGCAACGGGCCAAAATTTATTTGGAAGCATTGAATGGCGACGACCAACCAACTCGTTCGTAAACCGCGGGTAATCCGCAAGACCAAGAGCACCGTGCCCGCGCTCGGCGCCTCGCCGCAGAAGCGCGGCGTCTGCACCCGCGTGTACACCACGACGCCGAAGAAGCCGAACTCAGCGATGCGCAAGGTCGCTCGCGTGCGGCTTACGAACGGTTTCGAGGTCACGAGCTACATCGGCGGCGAAGGCCACAATCTGCAGGAGCACTCGGTCGTGCTGATCCGCGGCGGCCGTGTGAAGGACTTGCCCGGCGTGCGCTATCACATCGTTCGCGGCACGCTCGATTGCGGCGGCGTCGGCGATCGTCGCCAAGGCCGGTCGAAGTACGGCGCGAAACGGCCCAAAGGCTGACGAGCCCCGAGACGAGAGATTTGTCGAGGACGATCTGAATGTCTAGAAGAGCACAAGCCCCCCATCGCACGTCGCTGCCCGATCCGAAGTACGGGAACGCGATGCTCGCGAAGTTCATCAACATGGTGATGAAGAGCGGCAAGAAGTCCGTCGCCGAGAAGATCGTCTACGGCGCGCTCGACCGGATGGCAGAGCGCGCTGGCAACGACAAGGGTCGCGCCCTCGAGATGCTCGGCCAGGCGCTCGACAACATCAAGCCCGCCGTCGAAGTGAAGTCGCGCCGCGTCGGCGGCGCCACGTATCAAGTGCCGGTGGAAGTCCGGTCCTCGCGCCGCGAGACGCTCGCGATGCGCTGGGCGATCGAAGCCGCGCGCGCGCGGTCGGAGAAGAGCATGGCGGTGCGCCTCGCGCACGAGCTCATCGATGCGGCCGACAACCGCGGCGCAGCCGTGAAGAAACGCGAAGACACGCACCGTATGGCGGACGCGAATCGCGCGTTCGCGCATTACCGGTGGTGAGCGATGCGCTTGAGACGTAGTCGTGGCACGGAAGACCCCCCTCGAGCGCTATCGCAACATCGGCATCATGGCCCACATCGATGCCGGGAAGACCACGACCACTGAGCGAATCCTTTTCTACACCGGCGTCTCGCACAAGATCGGCGAGGTCCATGACGGCGCGGCAATCATGGACTGGATGGAGCAGGAGCAAGAGCGCGGCATCACGATCACGTCGGCCGCGACCACCTGTTTCTGGAAGGGCATGGACCAGAACCTGCCCGAGCATCGCATCAACATCATCGACACGCCGGGCCACATCGACTTCACGATCGAGGTGCAGCGCAGCCTGCGCGTGCTCGACGGCGCGGTAGCGCTGTTCTGCTCCGTCGGCGGCGTCGAGCCGCAGTCCGAGACCGTTTGGCGGCAGGCGAACAAATACGGCGTGCCGCGGCTCGCGTTCGTGAACAAGATGGATCGGGCGGGCGCGGATTTCTTCCGCGTTATGAAGCAGATCAAGGAGCGTTTGCGCGCGAACCCGGTTGCGCTGCAGCTCCCGATCGGCGCCGAGGACGAGTTCGTCGGCGTCGTCGATCTGCTCAAGATGAAGGCGATCACCTGGGACGATAAGACCCAGGGCATGCGCTTCAAGGCCGCCAAGATCCCGGCGCAGCTGAAGCGGCTCGCCGAGCAGTATCGCGAGAAGCTCGTCGAGGCCGCGGCCGAGGGCGACGAGAAGCTCGTCGCGAAGTACGTCGCTAAGGGCACGCTGACCGACGCCGAGATCAAGCGTGGCTTGCGCGCGCGCTGCGTAAAGGGCGAGATCGTGCCCGTGCTCTGCGGCTCGGCATTCAAGAACAAGGGCGTGCAGGCCGTGCTCGACGCGGTCGTCGATTACTTGCCGGCGCCGTCCGACCGGCCCCCGGTCAAGGGTATGCTCGAGGACCACAGCGAGGCCACGCGCACGCCGTCCGACGAGGCGCCGTTCGCGGCGCTCGCGTTCAAGATCGCGACCGACCCTTTCGTCGGCAACCTCACGTTCTTCCGCGTCTACTCGGGTGTCCTGTCCTCGGGCGACACGGTATACAACCCCGTCAAGGACCGGACCGAGCGCGTCGGCCGCCTCGTCCAGATGCACGCGAACGAGCGCTCGGAGATCGAGGAGGTCCGCGCGGGCGACATCGCGGCGGCCGTCGGGCTCGAGGACGTCACGACCGGTGACTCGCTCACCGATCCGAAAAAGCCGATCACGCTCGAGCGGATGGATTTCCCCGAGCCCGTGATCGCGGTCGCGGTCGAGCCGAGGACGCAGGCCGATCAAGACAAGATGGGCGTCGCGCTCGCGAAGCTCGCGCAAGAGGACCCGACGTTCCGTGTGAGCGCGGACGCGGAGTCGGGGCAAACGATCATCCGCGGGATGGGCGAGTTGCACCTCGAGATCCTCGTCGAGCGCATGAAGCGCGAGTTCGGCGTCGACGCGAACGTCGGCAAGCCGCAGGTCGCGTATCGCGAGACGATCCGCGAGGCCGTCGAGACCGAAGGCAAGTTCGTGCGCCAGAGCGGCGGCCGCGGGCAATACGCGGACGTCTGGCTCAAGATCGAGCCGCAGCCGGCCGGCCGGGGCTATGAGTTCGTCGCGGGCGTACCCGGCGGCGCCATGCCCAAGTCCTACGTCGCGGCCGTCGACAAGGGCGCGCGCGAGCAGGCCGCGAACGGCGTGCTCGCGGGGTACCCGGTCGTCGACGTGAAGGTCACGATGTTCGATGGCAACCATCACGAGGTCGACTCGAGCGAGATCGCGTTCGAGGTCGCGGGGTCGATCGCATTCAAGGAAGGCGTGCGCAAGGCTCGCCCCAAGCTGCTCGAGCCAATCATGAGCGTCGAGGTCGTCACGCCCGAGGACTACATGGGCGACGTGAACGGCGACTTGAGCCGCCGGCGCGGCGTGTTGCACGGGCTCGACGACTCGCCGGCCGGCAAGATCGTGCGCGCCGAGGTGCCGCTCGCCGAGATGTTCGGCTACGCGACGCTGCTACGCTCGATGAGCCAGGGCCGCGCGACTTACACGATGGAGTTTTCGCGCTACGCCGACGTGCCGGGCACCGTGGCCCAGTCGGTCATCAGGGCGCGCGGCACGAAGTAATCGGAATTCCCCACTTACGAATTCGCAAGGGTACGAGGAACGCAGATGTCCAAAGAAAAATTTCAGCGCAGCAAGCCGCACGTGAACGTGGGAACGATTGGGCACGTGGACCATGGGAAGACGACGTTGACGGCGGCGCTGACGAAGGTGATGGCGGCGAAGCACGGCGGGACGGTGCTGGCGTATGACCAGATCGACAAGGCGCCGGAGGAGAAGGCTCGGGGCATCACGATTGCGACGGCGCACGTGGAGTACGAGAGCGACACGCGCCACTACGCGCACGTGGACTGCCCGGGGCATGCGGACTACGTGAAGAACATGATCACGGGCGCGGCGCAGATGGACGGGGCGATCCTCGTAGTCTCCGCAGCCGACGGCCCGATGCCCCAGACGCGGGAGCACATTCTGCTCGCTCGCCAGGTGGGTGTGCCGTACATCGTGGTGTACATGAACAAGGCCGACATGGTGGACGACAAGGAGCTTTTGGAGCTCGTGGAGCTCGAAGTGCGCGATCTCTTGTCGACCTACGAATTCCCGGGCGACAAGACGCCGATCGTGATCGGGTCGGCGCTGAAGGCTTTGGAGGGAGACACCTCGCCGATCGGGGTGCCGAGTGTCGAGAAGATCGTGGCGGAGATGGACAAGTACATCCCGGTGCCGGAGCGGCTGATCGACGGGCCGTTCCTGATGCCGATCGAGGACGTGTTCTCGATCTCGGGCCGCGGCACGGTGGTGACGGGTCGAATCGACCGCGGGATCATCAAGGTCGGGGACGAGATCGAGATCGTCGGGATCAAGCCGACGACGAAGACCATCTGCACGGGAGTGGAGATGTTCAGGAAGCTGCTCGACGAGGGTCGGGCGGGGGACAACGTTGGAGTGCTGCTGCGAGGCACGAAGCGCGAGGAGGTGGAGCGAGGGCAGGTGCTCGCGAAGCCGGGCTCGATCACCCCGCACACGAAGTTCGAGTGCGAGGTGTACGTGCTGACGAAGGAGGAGGGCGGGCGGCACACGCCGTTCTTCAAGGGCTATCGGCCGCAGTTTTACTTCCGCACGACGGACGTGACGGGGGCGGTGGAGTTGCCGGAGGGTGCGGAGATGGTGATGCCCGGGGACAACATCCAGATGAAGGTGGAGCTGATCAGCCCGATCGCGATGGAAGAGGGGTTGCGGTTTGCGATCCGCGAGGGCGGCCGCACCGTGGGCGCCGGCGTCGTCGCGAAGATCATCCAGTAGCACGACGAGTCACAGGCGAACGGGACGATCGATCACTAGCGAGTTTGTCGGGAGCGGAAGGCCAGTAGCTCAATTGGTAGAGCAGCGGTCTCCAAAACCGCAGGTTGGGGGTTCGAGACCCTCCTGGCCTGCCAGCCCCGCAATGCGGTGAGCTTGGCGCTCCGCGGACCCCGTCTCCAGAGCAGAAGCAATGGAAACCAAGGTAGAAACTGAACCGACCATGGTCGACACGGTCAAGCTCGCGGCCGCGGTCGCGATCGCGCTCGTCGGTTTCGTCGCCTACTACTACTTCGGCGACGCATCGGTCGCGCTGCGCTCGCTCGGTGTGCTCGTCGCGGTCGGCATCGCGGTGTTCGTTGCGCTCCAGTCCGCGCAGGGTCAAGCGCTCTGGCGCTTCATCCAAGCGGCGCGCGTCGAGCTTCGCAGGGTCGTCTGGCCGACGCGCGAGGAAACGATCCAGACGACGATCGCGGTGCTCGTGTTCGCGTTGATCATGGGCGTGTTTTTTTGGCTGCTCGATCTCGGTCTGCTGTACGCCACGAGCAAGATCAGTGGTCAAGGAGGGCTGTAGTCGCATGGCCCTGCAATGGTTCGTCGTGCACGCGTATTCGAACTACGAGCATAAAGTGAAGAGCTCGCTGATCGAGCGCGTGCGTCGCGCGGGTCTCGAGAACAAGTTCGGCGAGATCCTCGTGCCGACCGAGGAAGTGGTCGAGATGCGCGAAGGTCAGCGCCGCAAGAGCGAGCGCAAGTTCTTCCCGGGCTACGTGCTCGTGCAGATGGAGATGGACGACGAGACCTGGCACCTCGTGAAAGAGGTTCCGAAGGTGCTCGGATTCATCGGCGGAAGCAGCGACAAGCCCGCGCCGATCACGGAGCGCGAGGCGCAGGCGATCCTGAATCGAGTGCAGGAAGGTGTCGACAAGCCGCGGCCGAAGATCCTGTTCGAGCCGGGCGAGGTCGTGCGCGTGACGGACGGTCCGTTCAACGACTTCAGCGGCGTGGTGGAGCAAGTGAACTACGAGAAGAGCAAGGTCCGGGTCGCGGTTCAGATCCTCGGCCGCTCGACTCCGGTCGAGCTCGACTTCAGCCAGGTGGAAAAGGCTTAAACCCGGTGCGCGGGCCGTTCGCGGCCCCGCGGACGCGGCGCAAAACGGAAACGGCGGATAACGGCGTATGGCGAAGAAGATCGAAACCTACATCAAGCTCCAAGTCCCGGCGGCGAAGGCGAACCCGAGCCCGCCCGTCGGCCCCGCGCTCGGCCAGCACGGCGTGAACATCATGGAGTTCTGCAAGCAGTTCAACGCGCAGACTCAGGGCATGGAGGTCGGGATCCCGGTCCCGGTCGTGATCTCCGTGTATAGCGACCGGAGCTTCACGTTCATCATGAAGACCCCGCCCGCGACCGTGCTGCTGAAGAAGGCGGCCGGCATCGAGAAGGGCAGTGGTCAGCCGAACTCGAACAAGGTCGGCAAGGTTACGCGCAAGCAGCTCGAGGAGATCGCGAAGATCAAGGCCAAGGACTTGAACGCGGCGGATCTCGACGCGGCGGTCCGGATCATCGCGGGTAGCGCGCGAAGCATGGGCCTCGAGGTGGAGGGTTAGTCATGGCGAAGGTTACGAAGGCCCGCAAGGCCGCTCTCGAGAAGATTCAGCCCGGCAAGGCCTATCCGGCCGATGAGGCGCTGAAGCTCGTGAAGGAGCTCTCGAAGGCGAAGTTCTCCGAGTCCGTCGACGTTGCCGTCAACCTCGGCATCGACGCGTCCAAGTCCGACCAGGTCGTGCGCGGCTCGACCGTGCTGCCGGCCGGCAACGGCAAGAAGGTCAAGGTCGCGGTGTTCACGCAAGGCGCGAACGCCGAGGCCGCGAAGCAGGCCGGCGCGGACGTCGTCGGCATGGAGGATCTCGCCGAGCGCATGCAGGGTGGTGACCTCGACTTCAACGTCGTGATCGCGAGCCCCGACGCCATGCGCGTGGTCGGCAAGCTCGGCCAGCTACTCGGCCCGCGCGGGCTGATGCCGAACCCTAAAGTCGGAACGGTGTCTCAGGATGTCGCGGGCGCGGTGCGCAACGCGAAAGCCGGCCAGGTCCGGTACCGCGCCGACAAAGGCGGCACCGTCCACTGCGCCATCGGCAACGTGAGCTTCGAGGTCGACGCGCTGAAACAGAATCTCGTCGCGCTGATCCGAGACCTGAACAAGGCGAAGCCCGCGACCGCGAAGGGCGTGTATCTGCAGCGGGTTTCCGTGTCCTCGACGATGGGTCCGGGCGTGCTCGTGGACAGCACGTCGCTCGTCGAGCCCGCCGAGGCGGAAGCCTGAGCGGCGCGACGGAGACGTCGCAGAGATTTGAGTTCTTGAATTCGGGACGGGCGGCCGCATGTGAGGCGCCCCACCCCGGGTTCCACGGCCGGGCAACCGGCCGGCATCGAAGACCGTAGGCCTGTGCGGGCCAAAAGCCCGCGGAGTTAATGGTGCGGACCGCCTACGCAGATGGTGTTACCTGACTCGGCTTTGGCTGGCGAAGGCGCACCGTCGTTCCTCGCCGCAAGGGCGCGCAAGCGCTCGAGCGGCATGTGTGCAGCGCCCCGCGAGGGGCTTGAAAGGCGTCTTCCGCCAGGAGACCGCCGGGAGTGTTGGAAATGTCGACTACCGTCGAAGCGAAGCAAGCAGTCGTCGCGGAGGTTGCGGAGGTCGCTAAGACCGCCCAGTCCGCGGTGGCTGCTGAGTATCGCGGGCTCACGGTCGGCGAAATGACGCAGCTTCGGGCCACGGCCCGCGCATCGGGCGTTTACGTGCGTGTGGTCAAGAACACGCTCGCTCGCCGCGCTATCGAAGGCACGAGCTTCGAGTGCATGAAGGGCAGCCTGAAGGGCCCGCTCGTGCTCGCGTTCTCGCGCGAGGATCCGGGCGCCGCCGCCCGAGTCTTCAAGGGGTTCGCGAAGGACCACGAGAAGCTCAAGACGGTCGCGCTGTCGGTCGGCGGGGAACTCTATCCCGCCTCCGACATCGATCGTCTCGCGTCGTTGCCGACCCTGGAAGAGGCGCGTGCAAGCTTGCTGAGAGTGATGAACGCGCCGCTCACGCGGCTCGTGCGCACCCTCGCCGAGCCTGCCGCGATGTTGGCCCGCACGCTCAAGGCTCGCGGCGATCAGCCGCCGGCCGCGTGATTTCTTCAACTAACAGGTAACACCGTCAGGAGTATCAGTCATGTCATTGTCGAACGCAGAATTGATCGACGCGCTGTCCGCGAAGCCGATCATGGAGATCGTCGAGCTCGTGAAGGCGCTCGAGGAGAAGTGGGGCGTGTCGGCCGCGGCGCCGGTCGCCGTCGCCGCGGGTCCCGCGGCCGCGGGTGGCGCAGCTGCGCCGGCCGAGGAGAAGACCGAATTCAACGTGGTCATGGACTCCTTCGGCGAGAACAAGGTCGCCGTCATCAAGGTCGTTCGCGCGGTCACGGGCCTCGGCTTGAAGGAAGCCAAGGACCTCGTCGAAGGCGCGCCGAGCACGGTGAAGGAAGGGGTCAAGAAGGACGAGGCCGAGACCATCAAGAAGCAGCTCGAGGAAGCAGGCGCGAAGGCTACCGTCAAGTAATGATGGTGCTTGGTCGTTACAGCGCCGCGGTGCGGGCCCGCCCCGAATGAGGGGCCCCGCGCTCGTGTCAACGCAGTCCGAGACGCACGCCGCCGCAGGGCGGCGCATGCGTCGTTTTCGTTTTCGCTCGCTAGCCCTTGGTCGCCAAACATATCGGAGCATCAGGCATGGCGTACTCGTTCACTGAGAAGAAGCGCATTCGCAAGGATTTCGGGAAGCTCCCGGGCATCTTGAGCGTTCCGTATCTCCTTTCGATCCAGATCGATTCTTATCAGAAGTTCCTGCAACAGGAAGTTGCGTCGACGGAGCGCGTCGACATGGGACTGCACGCGGCGTTTCGCAGCGTGTTCCCGATCGTGAGCTACTCGGGCAACGCGGCGCTCGAGTACGTGAGCTATCGCCTCGGCGATCCGGTCTTCGACGTGAAGGAGTGCCGGCTGCGCGGCCTCACGTACGCCGCGCCGCTGCGCGTGCTCGTGCGCCTGATGATCTACGACAAGGAAGCCCCGGGCCCGAAGAAGAAGGTCAAGGACATCCGCGAGCAAGAGGTCTATCTCGGCGAAATGCCGCTGATGACCGACCACGGCACGTTCGTGATCAACGGCACCGAGCGCGTGATCGTGTCGCAGCTGCACCGCTCGCCTGGCGTGTTCTTCGACCACGACAAGGGCAAGACGCATTCGTCGGGCAAGCTGCTGTTCTCCGCGCGCGTGATTCCTTATCGCGGCTCGTGGCTCGACTTCGAGTTCGACCCGAAGGACTCAGTGTTCGTCCGCATCGACCGTCGCCGCAAACTTCCGGTCAGTATTATTCTTCGCGCGCTCGAGTTTACGAACGAGCAGATCCTCGACCTCTTCTTCGAGAGGAACGAGTTCAAGCTCGGCGATCCGGTCACGCTTAAGCTCGTGCCCGAGCGCCTGCGCGGCGAGACGGCGAGCTTCGACATCAAGATCGGCCGTAAGGTCGTGGTCGAGAAAGACCGCCGGATCACGATGAAGCACGTCCGCGAGCTCGAGCAGGCGAAGGTCAAGGAGCTCGAGGTGCCGACCGACTACCTCGAGGGCAAGATCCTCGCGCACGACGTCGTCGACACTTCGAGCGGCGAGCTGATCGGGAGCGCGAACGACGAGCTCACGAAGCAGATGATCGAGAAGCTCTTCGCGGCCGGCATCAAGAAGATCGAGACGCTGTTCGTGAACGACCTCGACCGCGGCGCGTTCATCTCGAACACGCTGCGGATCGACTCGACGACCAACAAGCTCGAGGCGCTCGTCGAGATCTACCGGATGATGCGCCCCGGCGAGCCGCCGACGAAGGAGGCCGCCGAGAACCTGTTCCAGAACCTGTTCTTCAACCAGGAGCGCTACGACCTCTCGGCCGTCGGCCGCATGAAGTTCAACCGCCGTGTCGGCCGCGACACGTCCGAAGGTCCGGGCGTGCTCGACAAGGACGACATCATCGCGGTGCTGAAGACGCTGATCGACATCCGCAACGGCAACGGCGTCGTCGACGACATCGACCACCTCGGCAACCGCCGGGTCAGGAGTGTCGGCGAGATGGCCGAGAACGCGTTCCGGATCGGTTTGGTCCGCGTCGAGCGCGCGGTGAAGGAGCGGCTCACGCTCGCCGAGAGCGAAGGGTTGATGCCGCAGGAGATGATCAACGCGAAGCCCGTGGCCGCGGCCGTGAAGGAGTTCTTCGGCTCGAGCCAGCTCTCGCAGTTCATGGACCAGAACAACCCGCTGTCCGAGGTCACGCACAAGCGGCGCGTCTCTGCGCTCGGACCCGGAGGCCTCACGCGCGAGCGCGCGGGCTTCGAGGTCCGCGACGTGCATCCGACGCACTACGGCCGCGTCTGCCCGATCGAGACGCCGGAAGGTCCGAACATCGGCCTCATCAACTACCTCGCGGTCTATGCGCGCACGAACGAGTACGGCTTCCTCGAGACGCCGTATCGCCGTGTCACGGACGGCAAGGTCACGGCCGAGATCGACTATCTGTCCGCGATCGAGGAAGGTCAGTACGTGATCGCGCAGGCGAACGCGGCGCTGTCGCCGAAGGGCGAGTTCACGGAAGACCTCGTGTCGAGCCGTCACCAGAACGAGTTCGCACTGTTGCCGGCCGAGCAGATCCAGTACATGGACGTCTCGCCGAAGCAGGTCGTCTCGCTCGCGGCATCGCTGATCCCGTTCCTCGAGCACGACGACGCGAACCGCGCGTTGATGGGCTCGAACATGCAGCGCCAGGCGGTTCCCACGCTCCGCACCGAGACGCCGCTCGTCGGCACCGGCATGGAGCGCGCGGTGGCCGTGGACTCGGGCGTGACGGTCGTCGCGCGCCGCGGCGGCACGGTCGACTCGGTCGACGCGTCGCGCATCGTCGTGCGGGTGAAGGACGAGGAGACGAAGGCGGGCGAAGCCGGCGTCGACATCTACAACCTCACGAAGTACACGCGCTCGAACCAGAACACCTGCATCAACCAGCGGCCGCTCGTGCACGCCGGGAATCAGATCGAGAAGGGCGACGTGCTCGCGGACGGCCCGTCCACGAGCATGGGCGAGCTCGCGCTCGGTCAGAACCTGCTCGTCGCGTTCATGCCGTGGAACGGCTACAACTTCGAGGACTCGATCCTGATCTCGGAGCGCGTGGTCGAGGAGGATCGTTTCACGACGATCCACATCGAGGAGCTCACGTGCGTCGCGCGCGACACGAAGCTCGGGCCCGAAGAGGTCACCGCCGACATCCCGAACGTCGGCGACGCGGCGCTGACGCGGCTCGACGAGAGCGGCATCGCGTTCATCGGCGCCGAGGTCGGCGCGGGCGACATCCTGGTCGGCAAGGTCACGCCGAAGGGCGAGACCCAGCTCACGCCGGAAGAGAAGCTGCTGCGCGCGATCTTCGGCGAGAAGGCGTCCGACGTGAAGGACACGAGCTTGCGTGTTCCGCCCGGCATGGACGGCACCGTGATCGACGTGCGCGTGTTCACGCGCGACGGCGTCGAGAAGGACGGCCGTGCCTTGTCGATCGAGAAGATGGAGCTCGAGGCCGTCCGCAAGGACTTGGACGACCAGCAGCGCATCCTCGAGGAAGACATCTATCAGCGCGTGCAGAACCAGCTGATCGGCAAAGTCGCCTCGGGCGGCCCGAACGGGCTCGCGGCGGGCTCGAAGATCACGAAGGCTTATCTCGACGAGCTGCCGCGCGAGCAGTGGTTCCAGGTGCGCGTGAAGAGCGACGAGGCGAACGCCGCGCTCGAGCAGGCCGCGGAGCGGCTGCGCTCGCAGAAGGCGCAGTTCGACAAGCGCTTCGAGGAGAAGAAGACCAAGATCACCGCGGGCGACGATCTCGCGCCCGGCGTGCTCAAGATGGTGAAGGTCTACTTGGCCGTGAAGCGCCGCGTGCAGCCGGGCGACAAGATGGCCGGCCGGCACGGCAACAAGGGCGTGATCTCGACGATCGTTCCGGTCGAGGACATGCCGTACATGGCCGACGGCACGCCCGTCGACATCGTGCTGAATCCGCTCGGCGTGCCTTCGCGCATGAACGTCGGCCAGGTGCTCGAGACGCACTTGGGCTGGGCCGCGAAAGGCTTGGGACTGAAGATCGGCGAAATGATCCGCAACGGCAGCCAGGTGAAGGAGCTGCGCGGCTTCATGGAGAAGATCTACAACCAGACCGGCGGCCAGAAGGCCGATATCGCTTCGCTGAACGACGAGGACGTCTCCGAGCTCGCGAAGAACCTGACCTTCGGCGTGCCGATCGCGACGCCGGTGTTCGACGGCGCGAACGAAGAGGAGATCAAGCATCTGCTGAACCTCGCGGACCTGCCCGAGACCGGCCAGACGACCTTGTACGACGGCCGCACGGGCGAGCGCTTCGATCGGCCGATCACGGTCGGCTACATGTACATGTTGAAGCTCAACCACTTGGTCGACGACAAGATGCACGCGCGCTCGACGGGCCCGTACAGCTTGGTCACGCAGCAGCCGCTCGGCGGCAAGGCGCAGTTCGGCGGCCAGCGGTTCGGCGAGATGGAAGTCTGGGCGCTCGAGGCGTACGGCGCTGCCTACACGCTGCAGGAGATGCTCACGGTCAAGTCGGACGACGTGCAGGGCCGCACGAAGATGTACAAGAACATCGTCGATGGCACGCACGAGATGCAGGCCGGCATGCCCGAGTCGTTCAACGTGCTCGTGAAGGAGATCCGTTCGCTCGGCATCAACATGGATCTCGACACGAACTGACCGGCCTTAGGCGCGGCCTTTACAAGCGCGCCGCGAAACTTTGAATCGAATTGAACGCGCCAACACTTAAGCATAGGTGGCACTAGATGAAAGACCTACTTCGGCTCTTCAAGCAGCAGAATGCGGTCGAGGACTTCGACGTCATCAAGATCGGTCTGGCTTCGCCGGACATGATCCGCTCGTGGTCGTACGGCGAGGTGAAGAAGCCCGAGACGATCAACTACCGGACCTTCAAGCCGGAGCGGGACGGACTCTTCTGCGCGAAGATTTTCGGACCCATCAAGGACTTCGAGTGCTTGTGCGGTAAGTACAAGCGGCTGAAGCACCGCGGCGTCGTTTGCGAGAAGTGCGGCGTCGAGGTCACGCAGACGAAGGTGCGCCGCGAGCGCATGGGCCACATCGAGCTCGCGAGCCCGGTCGCGCACATCTGGTTCTTGAAGTCGCTGCCGTCGCGCATCGGCCTGATGCTCGACATGACGCTGCGCGAGATCGAGCGGATCCTGTATTTCGAAGCGTTCGTCGTCGTCGACGCGGGCATGACGCCGCTGCAGCGCGGGCAGCTGCTGTCCGACGAGCAGTATCTCGAGGCGATCGAGCAGTACGGCGACGAGTTCGACGCCCGGATGGGCGCCGAGGCCGTGCGCGATTTGCTCGGCGCGATGAACCTCGACATCGAGGTCAATAAGGTCCGTGACGAGATCGCAGGCACGAACTCCGAGACCAAGATCAAGCGGCTGTCGAAGCGCTTGAAGCTGCTCGAGTCGTTCTTGGAGTCGAACAACAAGCCCGAGTGGATGGTGATGACGGTGCTGCCCGTGCTGCCGCCGGATCTGCGTCCGCTCGTGCCGCTCGACGGCGGCCGGTTTGCGACGTCGGATCTGAACGACCTCTACCGGCGCGTGATCAACCGCAACAACCGCCTGCGCCGACTGCTCGAGCTCAACGCGCCCGACATCATCGTGCGCAACGAGAAGCGGATGCTCCAGGAGTCGGTGGACGCGTTGCTCGACAACGGCCGCCGCGGCCGCGCGATCACGGGCACGAACAAGCGCCCCTTGAAGTCACTCGCCGACATGATCAAGGGCAAGCAGGGCCGGTTCCGCCAGAACCTGCTCGGCAAGCGCGTCGACTACTCGGGCCGCTCGGTAATCGTTGTCGGTCCCACCCTCAAGCTGCACCAGTGCGGTCTGCCGAAGAAGCTCGCGCTCGAGCTCTTCAAGCCGTTCATCTTCTCGAAGCTCCAGCTGCGCGGTGAGGCGACGACCATCAAGGCTGCGAAGCGGCTCGTCGAGCGCGAGGGTCCCGAGGTCTGGGACATCCTCGAGCAGGTGATCCGCGAGCATCCCGTGATGCTCAATCGCGCGCCGACGCTGCACCGTCTCGGCATCCAGGCGTTCGAGCCGGTGCTGATCGAAGGCAAGGCGATCCAGCTGCACCCGCTCGTCTGCACGGCGTTCAACGCGGACTTCGACGGCGACCAGATGGCGGTGCACGTGCCGCTGTCGATCGAGGCGCAGCTCGAGGCGCGCGCGCTGATGATGTCGTCGAACAACATCCTGTCGCCCGCGAACGGCGAGCCGATCATCGTGCCGTCGCAGGACGTCGTGCTCGGCATCTACTACATGACTCGCGAGCGCGTTGGCGCGAAGGGCGAGGGCATGGTGTTCGCGGACGTCGAGGAAGTGCATCGCGCGTACGAGTCGAACGCAATCGAGCTGCACGCGAAGATCAGGGTTCGGATCCGCGAGAAGGTCGACGGCATCGACACGCACAAGCTCACGACGACAACGGTCGGCCGTGCGCTGCTGTCCGAGATCCTGCCGCCCGGCATGTCGTTCGAGCAAATCAATCGTGCGATGAACAAGCGTGCGATCTCGGCCACGATCAACCTCTGCTACCGGCAGCTCGGTCTCAAGGAGACCGTCGTGTTCGCGGACCAGCTCATGTACACGGGCTTCCACTACGCGACTCGCGCGGGCGTCTCGTTCGGCGTGAACGACATGGTCGTGCCTGTCGAGAAGAAAAAGATCCTCGAGGCGGCCGAGAACGAGGTGAAGGACATTCAGGACCAGTATGCGGCCGGCCTCGTCACGGACGGCGAGCGCTACAACAAGGTCGTCGACATCTGGTCGCGCACGAACGACCAAGTCGCGAAGGCGATGATGGAGAAGCTCGGCGTCGAGACCGTGACCAACAACGGGAAGTCGGGCCAGCAGGAGTCGTTCAACTCGATCTACATGATGGCCGACTCGGGCGCCCGAGGGTCGGCGGCGCAGATTCGCCAGCTCGCCGGCATGCGCGGCCTGATGGCGAAGCCGGACGGCTCGATCATCGAGACGCCGATCACGGCGAACTTCCGCGAAGGGCTCGACGTCTTGCAGTACTTCATCTCGACGCACGGCGCGCGCAAGGGTCTCGCCGACACGGCGCTCAAGACCGCGAACTCGGGTTACCTGACCCGCCGCCTCGTCGACGTGGCGCAGGACTTGGTGGTCACGGAGATCGATTGCGGCACGACGCTGGGCCTCCTGATGACGCCGCTCGTCGAAGGCGGCGATATCGTCGAGCCGCTGCGCGAGCGCGTCTTGGGACGCGCGGCCGCGGTCGACGTGCTCGCGCCGGGCTCCGACAAGGTCGTGCTCGAGGCCGGCACGCTGCTCGACGAGAGCGCGGTCAAGACGCTCGAGGCGTACTCGATCGACCAGGTGCTGGTGCGCTCGCCGATCACGTGCGAAACGAAGTACGGCGTCTGCGCGCAGTGCTACGGACGCGACCTCGCTCGCGGCCACCGCGTGAATCGCGGCGAGGCCGTCGGCGTGATCGCGGCCCAGTCGATCGGCGAGCCCGGCACGCAGCTCACGATGCGCACGTTCCACATCGGCGGCGCGGCGTCGCGCTCGGCCGCGGTGAACAGCGTCGAGGTCAAGAGCCAGGGCACGATCCGCATCATCAACATGAAGACCGTGACCCACGAGCAGAAGGGCCACCGGATCGCGACGTCTCGCTCGGGCGAGCTCGCGGTGATCGACGAGTTCGGCCGCGAGCGCGAGCGTTACAAGGTTCCATATGGCGCGACGCTCGGCGCGAAGGACGGCGACGCGGTGCGGCCGGGCCAGCTCGTCGCGAGTTGGGACCCGCACACGCACCCGGTCGTTACCGAAGTCAGCGGCTACCTGAAGTTCGAGGACTTCATCGACGGCGTCACGGTCGCGTCGCAGGTCGACGAGATCACTGGCCTTACGAGCGTCGTGGTGCTCGACGCTGCGCAGCGCAGCTCCGAGTACCGTCCGACCGCGAAGCTCGTCGACGGCAACGGCAAGACGATCAACTTCCCGAACACGGACATCCCGGCCGCGTACGCGCTGCCATCCGGTGCCGTGATCGGCATGGAGAACGGCGCGAAGGTGGTCGTCGGCGACGTGCTCGCGAGGTTGCCGCAAGAGAGCTCGAAGACCCGCGACATCACGGGCGGTCTGCCGCGCGTCGCAGACCTGTTCGAGGCGCGCCGGCCGAAGGACCCCGCGATCCTAGCGGAGTACTCCGGCACGGTGAGCTTCGGCAAGGAGACGAAGGGCAAGCGCCGTCTCGTGATCACGGACGAGGAGCAGGAGGAGCACGAGGAGCTGATTCCGAAGTGGCGGCACCTCAACGTCTTCGAGGGCGAAAAGGTGCAGCGCGGTGAAATCATCGCCGACGGCGAGCCGAACCCTCACGATATCCTGCGGCTACAAGGCGTCGAGAGGCTCGCGGACTACCTGGTCCGTGAGATCCAGGACGTCTACCGCCTCCAGGGCGTGAAGATCAACGACAAGCACATCGAGGTGATCATTCGCCAGATGCTGCGCAAGGTCGAGATCACGGGCTCGGGCGACACGAAGCTCTTGCGCGGCGAGCAGCTAGACCGCATCCGCGTCGTCGAGGCGAACCGCGAGATCGAGAGGAAGAGCGGCACGACCGCGACGTTCGACCCGGTGCTGCTCGGCATCACGAAGGCGTCGCTTGCAACCGAGTCGTTCATCTCGGCCGCGTCGTTCCAAGAGACGACTCGCGTGCTCACCGAGGCGGCCGTCCGCGGGCTGCGCGACGATCTGCGCGGCCTGAAGGAGAACGTGATCGTCGGGCGGCTGATCCCGGCCGGCACGGGCTTCGCTCATCACGAGGATCGCCGGCGCACGCAGGAGGAGATCCTGTCCGAGGAGCTCAAGGAGCTCGAGGCGCAGCAGCAGCGCGCGGCGGCCGAAGCGGCCGCAGCCGCGGCGCTCACCGCCGAGACAAAGCCGGCCGCGGAGCCGGAAGAGACGCCCGCGACCTGATCCGTTCGGAAGCGACCAGAACCCCGCTCCGCGCGCCACTGCGCGCGGTGCGGGTCCTTCGCCGCCTTAGGAGAGCATTTGTCCGCGAGGCTCAAGGATGCCTCGCGGTTGACGGCAATCAGCCCGTAACCCTAGAATCCCGGGCTCTCTGCGCCCTAGAGAGCGACTCCCGCAACCCCTAACAGCGTCGCGGACCGTTCGAGCGCCGAGGCAGTCTAGATGGCCCGGATGCCGAAACCGTCGGCAACGGGCCAAAATTTATTTGGAAGCATTGAATGGCGACGACCAACCAACTCGTTCGTAAACCGCGGGTAATCCGCAAGACCAAGAGCACCGTGCCCGCGCTCGGCGCCTCGCCGCAGAAGCGCGGCGTCTGCACCCGCGTGTACACCACGACGCCGAAGAAGCCGAACTCAGCGATGCGCAAGGTCGCTCGCGTGCGGCTTACGAACGGTTTCGAGGTCACGAGCTACATCGGCGGCGAAGGCCACAATCTGCAGGAGCACTCGGTCGTGCTGATCCGCGGCGGCCGTGTGAAGGACTTGCCCGGCGTGCGCTATCACATCGTTCGCGGCACGCTCGATTGCGGCGGCGTCGGCGATCGTCGCCAAGGCCGGTCGAAGTACGGCGCGAAACGGCCCAAAGGCTGACGAGCCCCGAGACGAGAGATTTGTCGAGGACGATCTGAATGTCTAGAAGAGCACAAGCCCCCCATCGCACGTCGCTGCCCGATCCGAAGTACGGGAACGCGATGCTCGCGAAGTTCATCAACATGGTGATGAAGAGCGGCAAGAAGTCCGTCGCCGAGAAGATCGTCTACGGCGCGCTCGACCGGATGGCAGAGCGCGCTGGCAACGACAAGGGTCGCGCCCTCGAGATGCTCGGCCAGGCGCTCGACAACATCAAGCCCGCCGTCGAAGTGAAGTCGCGCCGCGTCGGCGGCGCCACGTATCAAGTGCCGGTGGAAGTCCGGTCCTCGCGCCGCGAGACGCTCGCGATGCGCTGGGCGATCGAAGCCGCGCGCGCGCGGTCGGAGAAGAGCATGGCGGTGCGCCTCGCGCACGAGCTCATCGATGCGGCCGACAACCGCGGCGCAGCCGTGAAGAAACGCGAAGACACGCACCGTATGGCGGACGCGAATCGCGCGTTCGCGCATTACCGGTGGTGAGCGATGCGCTTGAGACGTAGTCGTGGCACGGAAGACCCCCCTCGAGCGCTATCGCAACATCGGCATCATGGCCCACATCGATGCCGGGAAGACCACGACCACTGAGCGAATCCTTTTCTACACCGGCGTCTCGCACAAGATCGGCGAGGTCCATGACGGCGCGGCAATCATGGACTGGATGGAGCAGGAGCAAGAGCGCGGCATCACGATCACGTCGGCCGCGACCACCTGTTTCTGGAAGGGCATGGACCAGAACCTGCCCGAGCATCGCATCAACATCATCGACACGCCGGGCCACATCGACTTCACGATCGAGGTGCAGCGCAGCCTGCGCGTGCTCGACGGCGCGGTAGCGCTGTTCTGCTCCGTCGGCGGCGTCGAGCCGCAGTCCGAGACCGTTTGGCGGCAGGCGAACAAATACGGCGTGCCGCGGCTCGCGTTCGTGAACAAGATGGATCGGGCGGGCGCGGATTTCTTCCGCGTTATGAAGCAGATCAAGGAGCGTTTGCGCGCGAACCCGGTTGCGCTGCAGCTCCCGATCGGCGCCGAGGACGAGTTCGTCGGCGTCGTCGATCTGCTCAAGATGAAGGCGATCACCTGGGACGATAAGACCCAGGGCATGCGCTTCAAGGCCGCCAAGATCCCGGCGCAGCTGAAGCGGCTCGCCGAGCAGTATCGCGAGAAGCTCGTCGAGGCCGCGGCCGAGGGCGACGAGAAGCTCGTCGCGAAGTACGTCGCTAAGGGCACGCTGACCGACGCCGAGATCAAGCGTGGCTTGCGCGCGCGCTGCGTAAAGGGCGAGATCGTGCCCGTGCTCTGCGGCTCGGCATTCAAGAACAAGGGCGTGCAGGCCGTGCTCGACGCGGTCGTCGATTACTTGCCGGCGCCGTCCGACCGGCCCCCGGTCAAGGGTATGCTCGAGGACCACAGCGAGGCCACGCGCACGCCGTCCGACGAGGCGCCGTTCGCGGCGCTCGCGTTCAAGATCGCGACCGACCCTTTCGTCGGCAACCTCACGTTCTTCCGCGTCTACTCGGGTGTCCTGTCCTCGGGCGACACGGTATACAACCCCGTCAAGGACCGGACCGAGCGCGTCGGCCGCCTCGTCCAGATGCACGCGAACGAGCGCTCGGAGATCGAGGAGGTCCGCGCGGGCGACATCGCGGCGGCCGTCGGGCTCGAGGACGTCACGACCGGTGACTCGCTCACCGATCCGAAAAAGCCGATCACGCTCGAGCGGATGGATTTCCCCGAGCCCGTGATCGCGGTCGCGGTCGAGCCGAGGACGCAGGCCGATCAAGACAAGATGGGCGTCGCGCTCGCGAAGCTCGCGCAAGAGGACCCGACGTTCCGTGTGAGCGCGGACGCGGAGTCGGGGCAAACGATCATCCGCGGGATGGGCGAGTTGCACCTCGAGATCCTCGTCGAGCGCATGAAGCGCGAGTTCGGCGTCGACGCGAACGTCGGCAAGCCGCAGGTCGCGTATCGCGAGACGATCCGCGAGGCCGTCGAGACCGAAGGCAAGTTCGTGCGCCAGAGCGGCGGCCGCGGGCAATACGCGGACGTCTGGCTCAAGATCGAGCCGCAGCCGGCCGGCCGGGGCTATGAGTTCGTCGCGGGCGTACCCGGCGGCGCCATGCCCAAGTCCTACGTCGCGGCCGTCGACAAGGGCGCGCGCGAGCAGGCCGCGAACGGCGTGCTCGCGGGGTACCCGGTCGTCGACGTGAAGGTCACGATGTTCGATGGCAACCATCACGAGGTCGACTCGAGCGAGATCGCGTTCGAGGTCGCGGGGTCGATCGCATTCAAGGAAGGCGTGCGCAAGGCTCGCCCCAAGCTGCTCGAGCCAATCATGAGCGTCGAGGTCGTCACGCCCGAGGACTACATGGGCGACGTGAACGGCGACTTGAGCCGCCGGCGCGGCGTGTTGCACGGGCTCGACGACTCGCCGGCCGGCAAGATCGTGCGCGCCGAGGTGCCGCTCGCCGAGATGTTCGGCTACGCGACGCTGCTACGCTCGATGAGCCAGGGCCGCGCGACTTACACGATGGAGTTTTCGCGCTACGCCGACGTGCCGGGCACCGTGGCCCAGTCGGTCATCAGGGCGCGCGGCACGAAGTAATCGGAATTCCCCACTTACGAATTCGCAAGGGTACGAGGAACGCAGATGTCCAAAGAAAAATTTCAGCGCAGCAAGCCGCACGTGAACGTGGGAACGATTGGGCACGTGGACCATGGGAAGACGACGTTGACGGCGGCGCTGACGAAGGTGATGGCGGCGAAGCACGGCGGGACGGTGCTGGCGTATGACCAGATCGACAAGGCGCCGGAGGAGAAGGCTCGGGGCATCACGATTGCGACGGCGCACGTGGAGTACGAGAGCGACACGCGCCACTACGCGCACGTGGACTGCCCGGGGCATGCGGACTACGTGAAGAACATGATCACGGGCGCGGCGCAGATGGACGGGGCGATCCTCGTAGTCTCCGCAGCCGACGGCCCGATGCCCCAGACGCGGGAGCACATTCTGCTCGCTCGCCAGGTGGGTGTGCCGTACATCGTGGTGTACATGAACAAGGCCGACATGGTGGACGACAAGGAGCTTTTGGAGCTCGTGGAGCTCGAAGTGCGCGATCTCTTGTCGACCTACGAATTCCCGGGCGACAAGACGCCGATCGTGATCGGGTCGGCGCTGAAGGCTTTGGAGGGAGACACCTCGCCGATCGGGGTGCCGAGTGTCGAGAAGATCGTGGCGGAGATGGACAAGTACATCCCGGTGCCGGAGCGGCTGATCGACGGGCCGTTCCTGATGCCGATCGAGGACGTGTTCTCGATCTCGGGCCGCGGCACGGTGGTGACGGGTCGAATCGACCGCGGGATCATCAAGGTCGGGGACGAGATCGAGATCGTCGGGATCAAGCCGACGACGAAGACCATCTGCACGGGAGTGGAGATGTTCAGGAAGCTGCTCGACGAGGGTCGGGCGGGGGACAACGTTGGAGTGCTGCTGCGAGGCACGAAGCGCGAGGAGGTGGAGCGAGGGCAGGTGCTCGCGAAGCCGGGCTCGATCACCCCGCACACGAAGTTCGAGTGCGAGGTGTACGTGCTGACGAAGGAGGAGGGCGGGCGGCACACGCCGTTCTTCAAGGGCTATCGGCCGCAGTTTTACTTCCGCACGACGGACGTGACGGGGGCGGTGGAGTTGCCGGAGGGTGCGGAGATGGTGATGCCCGGGGACAACATCCAGATGAAGGTGGAGCTGATCAGCCCGATTGCGATGGAAGAGGGGTTGCGGTTTGCGATCCGCGAGGGCGGCCGCACCGTGGGCGCCGGCGTCGTCGCGAAGATCATTCAATAAGGAAACGAGATGGCTACCAATCAAAACATTCGTATTCGGCTCAAAGCGTTCGATCATCGTCTGATCGACAAATCGGCGCGCGAGATCGTCGAGACCGCGAAGCGCACCGGCGCGACCGTGCGCGGGCCCGTGCCGCTGCCGACCAAGATCGAGCGGTTCACGATCCTGATCTCGCCACATGCCGACAAGGACGCGCGCGACCAGTACCAGCTGCTCACGCACAAGCGCCTGATGGACATCGTCGACCCGACGGACAAGACCGTCGACGCGCTGATGAAGCTCGAGCTGCCGGCGGGCGTCGACGTCCAGATCAAGCTCAACTAACGAGGTGTCTCGCCGTGGTGGGGAGCGCGCCCAGGGGGGCCCGGGCCCCCCGGCCGTCCAAACCGGGGGGGGGGGGGCGCCCAAACCCGTGCGCGGCCGGGGGCCGGGCAACCAAGAGGG
>Ga0326726_10001184_pt1 | contig 24291 bp, 15 predicted proteins | sample MHFenrmetagenome_2_FD_207603 | JGI IMG/M metagenome (GOLD analysis project Ga0326726, IMG submission 207603) | Lab enriched peat soil microbial communities from Michigan Hollow, Ithaca, NY, United States - MHF15MN | ecosystem: Environmental > Terrestrial > Soil > Wetlands > Peat | place: USA... | reverse complement strand
TATCCTCTCGTGCCGGAGCAAAGGGGCCGGGTCGATGAATCCCGGGCCCGGGCCCTCATCGGATGGGCCGAGCAGGACATGGCCGGAGGGTCCTTCCGAGCGGCGTACGGCCACGCCCAGAATGCGGTGGAGATCAATGGCCCCGAAAGCACGGCGGGCGCGACGGGCCGGACGATCCAAAGGGCGGCCTTGGAGGCCGGGACGAAGACGGTCGCCGTCCTCCCCTTCTGGGTCGAGCGGGGATCCGGAGACAGGGCCCCGAGGGGACTGGAGAGCAGCCTCTACGACACTCTTCTCTATGACTCTATGGACGATCCGGTCCTTTTCGTCGGCCCGATCGACCGCGGCGCGATCCATCGGGAGATGACCCGGCTCCGGATCAGAAGCGGGGAGATCCCTCCCCAGACGGCGGGAACGGTCGGCCGGGCCCTGAACGCGGACTTCGTCGTGGTCGGCTGGCTTCGATCTTATCAGCAGGAAGACAGTGTTCCCGAAGAAAAATTACGGCAAGCCCCTCTCCGCAAGGACAAGTCGAAGGCCGCAGCCTACACGGAGAAGAGATACACGGTCAAGCTGACCGGCGAAGTCAGATATCAGATCATCGAACCGGCTTCGAGAAGGGTCGTGGACGGGGAAACGGTCGTCGCCAACGCCTCCGCCCCATTCCGGCGCGCATATTATGATGGAGACCCTGCGGCCCTCGATCTGTCCCGGGACGAACGGGCCCTGTTCGACAAAGAAGGGTGGCTCCGGGCCGAGGAAGAGCTCCAGGCGAGCCTGGTCAAGAAGCTGGCCGAGAAGATGGCCGCGAGCGTTTTCGAGAGGGTCTTGCGCTTCGTCAGGTGACGCCCCGCGAGCCCCGATCCCAGGCCGGCAGACCTCAGCGCCCCGCTCGGGCCTCTCCCTTGCCAAGCGTTTCCAGCCAGGTGCTGATGGCGGCGGCGACGGACGGATCGGACTCCGTATCCAGCCCGAAAGCGGCCATCGGGTCGAGCCCGGCGGTCACTCGCTTATAGAAGTGCTGGAGCCCGGGAAACAGCGCGAGCTCCGTGGGCCGCTTGCCGGCCTTCCTGGCCGCGACGAGCATGTCCGCGTTTTCCGGGCTGACCGAGGTGTCTTCCCGGCCCTGCACGATCAAAACGGGGCAGGCGATCTCGGCGATGAGCTGCCGCGAATCGATCTGATCGTACTCCCGCAGGTATTGCCGGGAAGCTTCGTCCATGGCCCAGACACCCATCGGAGGGAGCCGCTTCAGGAGGTCCGGGGGAACGGGCCTTCCGGCGCGCACGAGGGCCATGGCCTCCTCGTAGTCGGCGAACGAATACTTCACGGGCCCGAAGGAGGCCATTCCGTCCTTGACCGACGCCGCGGTCTGCTGGCGCATGATGTCGAACATCCTGAGGGCCGGGGCGGACAGGCTGATATAGGCGTCGATCTTGATCTCCGGATGGCTCGTCATCAGAAGCAGCGAAACGGGGCCGCCTTCGCTATGGCCGGCGACGGCGATATGATCGACGGACGGAACGGCGGACCGCAGGACGCGGATGGCTTCGGCGACCACCGCCGTCCTGTCCGCGAAGTGGCGATGGGCCTGGGCCAGATCCTTGTCGAGGACCGTGACGCCCCCCCGGGCATAGCGCAGGACCGCGCATCCCCGGGCCGCCAGCTGACGGGCCAGGTCCTTGTACGCGTGCGGCCTGGCTTCAAAGGGGTTGCCGTGCTCGGGCCGGTAATCGCCGTCGATGTCGTTCAGGAACGAGCCGGGAACGAGCACGATGCCCCAGACGGCGACGCCGGACCCGGGGACCGACACGACCGCAGGAGCGCTCGTCCCGTTGACGACCAGGGCGCAGGGTTTCTCGGTGATAGGCATGTCTTTCTCCATCGCGAGGACCGGGCCGCAGAGGAACAGGAGAAGCCCGGCTGCGGCCGTGCGGAGAGCGACCGGGGCGGTAGCATTTCGGAGGCGCATGGTTCTCGGCTCCTTCTTGTTTGTCATCATGGCGGCGAAATCGGAGGAGGATACCGCCGGAATCAGTCTACACTCTGACGCGGCGTCAGAGTCAAGAAGAAATTCGGGCGGACGGACGTCAAACGGATCCGGTTTCCTCCGCGCCTATTTAATGGTCCAGCTGTCCATCTCGGACTTGAACACCACCGCGGTCGGGAAATTGCGCCGGACCGCCGCAGCATCCAGCGGCTCCTGTCCGGCCAGCGGGAGATGCGCGGCGATGAACACGCGAGGCCTGAGGCCTTGGGTCACGAAGGGCGGAGGTTCCGGCATGGCCAGGAAGAAGCCGGGCACGAAGGCGAAATCGATCTTCTCACTGGGAAGGCCGAGGGCCTGGAGGAGCTCCGGGGTCAGCTGCGAAGGATCGATGTCCCCGCTGTGGAAGAACGTCACGCTCCCGACGGTGACGAGATAGCCGAGATTGACGATCCCGGGGACGCCGGGCGGAGGGGTGCCATGAGAGAGCGGCATGGCCTGGATCCGGACGCCGTTCACTTCGAGAGTCGTGCGCTTGCCCTCGTCGGCCCGAACGGGAAAAACGCGGCCCGGAAAGCCCGAGATCTGATCCGCGGCGTCCGTCGGCGCGACGAAAGCGGCCTTCGGGTGGCTTTGCAGGAAACGCCCGACCAAGGCCGCCTTGAAATGGTCGCTGTGGCTGTGCGTGGCCATCACGAGGTCGAGCCCGTCGAAGGGCGCCTCGCCCGCAAGCAGCCGTTGTTCGATCGCGGGCGAAGTAAAGCTCGTGAGCCCGTCGATCAGGACCTTCTTCCCGTCCACTTCGATCAAGAAGCCTGAGATGCCGACAAAGGTCACCGTGTTCGACGGCAGGCCGGGCGCGCCCGCTGCAAGCATCCCGGCGGCGGCCAAAACCAAGCCCATGATCCTGATGGCCATCGTTGTTCTCCTATCAGGGTCTACGCCCCCTGATCCCAGGCCGTTTACTCAGCTGGGCGCCGGAGGCGATTCTAAGGGAGCTTCTCGGTCCGGACGATCCGGATCCCGAACACCGTCCCCGTTTCGAGGCCGTCCATCCCTTCGAACCGGACCGTGACCTTTCGCTTTCCGGCGACGGCCTCGGCCGGGACGGGATAGGCCACGTCGAAGAAGACTTCTTCCTCCTGGGGACTGCGCCGGGCGATGCGCTCGTCCCCGACCTTCCGGCCGTCGACGAGGACGGCGAACGCGCGGTCGGCCCGCTCATCGCGGCTGTAGGTGACGATCAGGCTCAACGGCGCCGAGGGATCGACGCCGAGATCGAACGAGAACCAATCGACGGCCCGGCGGCCGTACCGGCCCCTGAGCTGAACGGGAGACGTCTTTCCTCCCTGCTGGTTGAAGTCTCTCTCGGACTGCATCTGGCCCGGCTGGGCGAACGCCACAGTCGCCGACTCGAGCTTCCGCCGGGCCTCTTCGGCGGCCTTAATGGCCGCCGCCCGCTCCGCCCATTTCCCGGGAGTCAGGATATCCCAATAGGCGGCGTAGACGCGCCGGTGGAGGCGGTAAAAGGGGACGAGGTCGACGTCCCTGTCACGGCCTGCGCCCACGGTCCGGAAGACGCCCGGCCGGCCGGCCGCGGGCTGGATCCATGCATCCAGGGACGCCTCGGCGGTCACGAGGACGGGCGTTGCCGGCCATTGTGCCGCCGTCGCGGCCGTGGCGACGGTCTCGTCGCGGGGCTGTCTCGGCGGAATGGGGCCGAGATCGCCGGCCAGGACGAGCGGACCCCACATGATCGCCGCCCGGTCGGGATTGTCGGGCAGGGGCTCCAGCCGGAGGGTCTTGGGCAGGACCAGGGCCACTGTGTCCCCCGTTTTCCACTTCCGCTCGAGGCGGACGTAGGATCCGGCCGGGCCCGGGTCCTTGACCGGAACGCCGTTGACCGTGACCGAGAACCCATCGCCCGCCCAGAACGGGCGGCGGAGCGAGATCGTGAAGCGGCGCGGCTTGGTCACCTCGAGCGCGAGTTCGGCCGCTTCGCCCTCGGGGAAGGACGTCGTCATGGTCAGCCGGACGCCGGCCGCGGCCCAGGCCGCCGTCGAGGGCGCGTAGATATTCACCCAGAGCGTGTCTCCCGATTCGTAATAGAGCCCATACCCATGCAAGGCATGGCTCTCCATGCCCGAGCCGACGCAGCAGGTGAAGTCCTCCTGCATGTCCTGGTATTCGCGAACGACGCCCTGGCCCACGGGGACCATGTAACAGGTGGCGCCGTCGGCGGGATCCATGGACCCGAGGATGTGGTTGAAGAGGGCCCGTTCATGAAAATCGGCGTAGCGGATCTGCGGGTCCAGGGCGAACAGGGCCCGGGTCATCTTGATCATGTTGTAGACGTTGCAGGTCTCGGCCGTCCGGCCCTCGATCAAGCCGTCGAGCTTGTCCGGTTCGCCGAAATATTCGTTCCGCCCGTGCCCGCCCGTGGCGAAGCTGTGGTGAAGGGCGACGCGCTCCCAGAAGAAGGTCGCCGCGGCGCCGTCGGCCGGCCTCCCCGTCGCTATGTAGCGGGCCAGGACCCCGAGGAGCTTGGGGACCTGGGTGTTGCCGTGCTTTCCCCGGAGGATATCCTCGCCGCGGGCGAGAGGCTCGACGACGGCCCGGTGGTCGAAGCGGTCCGCGAGCAGGAGCCAGCGCCGGTCGCCGGTGTCGGTGTAGAGGTCGACCAGGACCTCGTTCATGCCGCCGAATTCGGTGCCCAGCATCTTCTGGATCTGGGCGTCATCGAGCCTGGCCAGGACCCCTTCCGCCCAGGCGGCGAACCGGGTCTCGACCTCGAGGGCGTCGCGGCTTCCCGCAAAGCGGTAGGCGTCCCGCAGGCCGGCGAAGATCTTGTGTTGGACATACCAGGGCGACCACATGCCATTGAGGTCAAAGCCGGACGAGCGGATGTTGCCGGCGGCGACCTGGCCGTAGAGGGTCTTGCCCGGCGTCTTGGCGCGATCGGTCTGGGCGCCGATGTATCCATCGCCGTGCTTGTCCTGGACGGCCCTCATCTCGGCCACGAGATAGTCGGCCCGCTCCTTGAACCGCCGGTCCCCCGTCGCGGCATACATCAGGCTCACGCCGGAAAGGTAGTGGCCGGCGATATGGCCGGTCAGCTGGCGGTCATCCCCGTCCCATCCGCCGTAGCCCTCGGCCTTGGGCTCGAGCCCGGCGGCCTTGCGAAGGAAAGCCATCATCCGGTCCGGCGACAGGGACAGCAGATAGTCGGCATCACGGTCCTGGGCCACTTTCAGCGGACCGCCGGTGAGGCGGACGTCGCTGAGGGGCAAAGGGCGGGCTTTCGGCGCGATGGCGGGCTTGACCGGCCCGGACGCAGCCGTGAGAGAGAGCGCCAGCAGGATGGCCGGCGCCAAAACGAAGATGGTCCGGAGAGTTCTGTTCATGGTCTCCTCGTAATTCAGCGGCGGCATAACCCGCGAGCGCGGCCTCGATCAGGCGGTAGGCGGCCCTCAGCGATGCGCCGTCCGGATCGCGGGGGCCGAAAGGCAGCGAGGCGATGCCGGTCGCCTGGGCCTTGGGGTGCTTGAACATCCGTTCGACGGCCGCACCATCAAGCATATCAGAGGACCGGCCGGAATCACAAGCCCGTCCCGTCCCGTTGATCCGGGCCTCGAGGTCCGGGGGACGCGACCCCCAGCTCGAAAAGGCGATCGGGAACACTTACGCCTCGAGGCCAGCCCCTTATTCGTAGTGAAGCGTCGCGGCCGGATCAGTCAGAGCGGCCTTGACCGACTGGGCGCTGACGGTCAGGAGGGCGATGCCGAGCGCAAGGAGCGCGGGGACGGCGAACATCCACCAGGCGGCCTGGATGTGGTACGCGAACCCCCTCAGCCAGCGGTCCATGACGAAATACGCGATCGGCCCGGCGAGGACATCGGCCAGCAGGACAAGCTTCACGAAATCCTTGGTCAACATCCCCACGATGCCCGGGACCGAGGCGCCGAGGACTTTTCTCAGCCCGATCTCCTTCGTTCTCTGGACGGCGACGATGGAGGCCAGGCCCAGGAGGCCCAGGCTGGCGACGACGATGGCCAGGGCCGAGAAGGCGATGAACAGGCGGGCGACGCCCTCCTCGCCCCGGTAGAGCGCCTGGTAGTCGTCATCGAGAAAAGAGTACTCGAAGGGCTGGTGGGGAGCGAATTCGTTCCAGGTGTTGCGGACCTGGGCCAGGCCCTCCTGGAGATCGCCCGGCCCCAGGCGGACGGCGACGTATGACGGGCGCCAGCGATTGATCATGAGGACGAGCGGCTTGACCGCATGCCGGAGCGATTCGATGTGGAAGTCCTCGACGACGCCGATCACCGGCCCCCACTCGCCCCGCCCCGCGTAAAGGCGCTTGCCGAGAGGCTCGGTCCAGCCCAGCGCCTTGGCCGCGGCCTGGTTGATCAAGTAAGCCGCCGCGTCCGGGGCCGACCCCGGCCGGAAGTTGCGCCCGTTGACCACGTTCAGCCGGAGGGCGTCCACATAGTACTCGTCCACGACGGCGTAGGTCAGCGATGTCTGGCGATAGTTGGCCGGCTGTTCGATCTCGAAGCCCATCGAGTCGAAGGTCTGGCCGGGAAAGTTCTGCGCGGACGTGGCCGCCTCGATCCCGGGGAGGGACCGCAGGCGGTCCCGGAAGGCCCCGATCTGCTCGTTCAAGACCGCGGCCCGGTGGACGATGACCACCCGCTCCTTGTCGAAACCCAGTCGCGTGCTCTGAACGTAGCGAAGCTGGCCGCGGATGACGAGCGTCCCGGCGATGAGGCCGACCGAGACACAGAACTGGGCGATCACCAGCACTTGGCGAAGACGGGCCCGGCCTCCTCGGGACGCGGCGCGGTCCTTGAGGACCCGGGCCGCGGGGAGCGAGGCCAGGAAAAAGGCCGGATAGGCGCCTGCCGCGAGCGTCACCAGGAGGGTCATCGCGGCCAGCGCGGCGAAGGCGAACGGCGAAAGGAAAAGGCCTGCGCTCATCCGGCGCCCGGCGATCCGGTTGAAGACGGGAAGCGCCAGACGGGCCAGGAGGGCCGCGAGGATGACCGCGGTGACGACATGGAGGAGCGATTCGGTCAGAAATTGCCGGAGGAGCTGCCGCCGGTCCGAGCCGAGGACCTTGCGGATGCCCACTTCGCGGGCCCGGGCCATGGAGCGGGCCGTGGCCAGGTTGACATAATTGATGCAGGCCAGGAGCAGGATGAAGAAGGCCACGGCGGAGAAGAGATAGACGTATTCTGTCGATCCGTTGGCCTCGAGCTCGTAGGGAAGATGGGAGCGCAGATGAATGTCCCGGAGGGGCTGCAGCTCATAACGCCAATAATCGCCCGCGGCCCGGGAATCCCCCGCCGCGACGTTCGTGTCGATGTAGGCCTGGAGCTTGGCCGCCAGGCCGGCGGGCTTCTCGCCCGGGCGCAGAACGAGATACGTGTAGACGGTGCTGCTGCCCCAGTTCGTCTCGCGCTGCTGGATGATCGGCAGCGAGCGGAGGGACCCCAGCAGGTCGAAATGGAAGTGGGACGACTCGGGGAACGGCTTCACCACGGCCGTGACGCGAAGCAGCCGGCCGTCACCGGTCAGGAGGGTCCGGCCGACGGGGTGCCGGTCCCCGAAGTATCGCCGCGCGGTCGGCTCCGTCAGGACCACCGCGTCGGGATCCCGAAGCGCGGTGTCCGGGTCTCCCGAGATGAAGGCCACGGAGAAGACGCGGAAGAACGATTCGTCGGCGAAGAGGACGCGATCTTCGCGGAAATCGCTGTCCTCGAAGCGCAGGGTCAATCCTTCCCGCCGGAAGCGGACGGCCTCCTCGACCTCGGGAAATTCCCTGAGAAGGGCCGGGGCGAGAGGGACATCGACGAGGGGGCTCTTCCACGCGTTGTCCCCGAACCGGGCGTCCCACAGCGTCCGGTAGGTCCGGTCGCCTCGAGCCTGGAACCGGTCGTAGCCGAGCTCGCTCTTCACCCAAAAGACGATGAGCGAACACACCGCCAAGCCGAGGGACAGCCCGAGGAGGTTGATGATCGAGTCGCCCCGGTGCTTGCGGATGTTGCGGCGTGCGATCACGGCATAGCTCTTGATCATGGACGCGCTCCCGAAGATGCGGCCCTTGAGCAGCTTCGGAAGGGATCTCAAGACCTGCGACCGGTACCAGCGCCGGGCCGCGGCGGGGCCCAGGTCGCGCGCGACATCGGCGAAATTCTCTTCGTAATCTCCGAGGACGGAGGGACGGTCCTCGGATCTCGAGAGCAAGGCCAGGAGCCGGGAGGCCAGTCGAGGGGGGCGCGGGTTGTCCATGGTCTAGCGCGCGCTCCAGCCGGCGAAGAATGCGGGCGCGGCCTCCCAGAGCCTCTCCTGATGCCGCCGCACGGCGGTCAAGCCCTCTCGGCCCTCCGGAGTCACCCGGTAATACGTCCGGCTCCGGCCGCCCCGCTGCGGCGTCGGTTCGCCCTCCCGCTTTCCCAGGAGCTCCTTTCGGGCAAGCTGGTCGAGGGCGAAATAGAGCGCGCCCAGGGTGTAGGATCTCCCGAAGATCTTGGAGACTTCCCGGTTGATGGACACTCCGTAGGCCTCGTCTTCCAGGCGGAGGACGGCGATCAGGATGGCTTCTTCGAGCCTTGTCAGTAGGATCATGGTTTCGCCTATTACTATTGGGTTCTAATAATAATACTCCTAAAGCCGGAAGAAAGTTGACTCAAAGGAAAAATAATCTCGATCTCGCGCGCTGCCGGCGCGGGCGCTGAAGACCGCCGGTAAGCGCCCCCGGCGAGGTCCTGAGCGCGTCAGGCGTCGCCGGTCGGCACGATGCCGGCGTTTTCGACCATCAGGATGATCGTCCGCTCCGGGGCGCGGGTGCGATGGATCGTTCCCCGGGGGACCACCAGACCCTGACGGGGCTGAAGCTCGAAAGACCTCTCGCCCAGATCGACCAATAATCGTCCTTCGATGACGTAGAAGAACTCGTCATCGGCGTCGTGCTTGTGCCAGTGATAGTCCCCTTGGATGATCCCCAGCCGGACGACGGAATCGTTGACCCGGCAGAGGGTCTGATTGTACCATCGCTCGGTGCAGGCCCCGGCTAGGGCCGGGATGTCCACGAGCTCGAGCGGCCCGTACTTGACATCGACATAGGTGGAGTAAGGATAATCCGTCATGAAACCGAGGATAGCCGGGCCCTCGTCGGGTGTCAAGAAGATCGGCTTCGGCCGCAACCTTACGGGGCGGGATCGACGTACTGGCTCCTGTCGAGGGAGTTCGCCTTGCTGGTCTTTCTGGCCTTCGTCATCGCGGTCCCGGTCTCTTACTATGCGATGAGCCGCTGGCTCCAGGGTTTTGCGTTCCGGACGACGGTCGCCTTCTGGATCTTCCTGGCCGCGGGGATGGCCGCCCTGGCCATCGAGCAGGCCACGATCAGCGTCCAGGCTGTGAAGGCCGCCCGCACGAATCCGGCCAACGCCCTCCGATTCGAATGAGCCGGGACGCCGTTCCCTGACCGGCGGTCAGGACATCCGCCGTCGGGTTCCTGCCCTCCCTCCTACCAGGCCTTCTCGACGTGGAGCTCCCAGATCTCCTCGTCGGGGTTCTCGCGAAGATAGTAATAGCGGCCTTGGTAGAAGCAGAACAGGATGCCGTTGGACAGCCGCCCGGTGAAGGGCAGATCCAGCCGCCGCAATTCCCGCCCCTGCTGGTCGAAAATGGCGAATTCGACCTTGTCCTCTCTGAACTTGTATGTTCTGGCGACGAATTTTCCCTCGACGACCTCGAAATAATCGAGGCCGGGTGTCTGGTCGGGGAAGAACAGCCGCTTTTCATAGTCTTCCCAGCGGGTCATGCGTCCCAGGTCCTCTTTGACGGGTTTGATGATGGCCTCTTTCAGGGCGGCCGTCATCTTGACCGGCGCCAGAGGCAGGCGGACCTCCTTCTCCTGGACGCCGTTCCGGTCGTAGACCGTGACGACGCAGTCTTGAGCCGTGTCGATCACATAAAGCTTATCGCCGGCCACCCGGGGAGCGTAATAGTCCGCCACCAGGTTGATCTTGGTCAAGCCGTCGGATGACGGGCGGGCGCCGATCTCTTTGACCAGCTTGAAATTCTGGTCATAGAGGCGGATCGTCGTCGTGGACCCCTTCTCGTCGAAATTGAAGTCCCTGACCACATACCCATCGCCCAGGCGATAGAACGCCCCCTTGAATCCGCCGACCGTGATAGCGACTTCGCTGATATAGTCGCCCTCCAGGGAGAAGCGGGCGAGCTTGTGAGAGCCGGGAATGTCCAAATGGTCCTTGAAGGGCCGGATCATATAGACGAAGTCGAACTCGCCGGGCCCCTGTCCTTCGCGCCCGAAGGTCTTGACGAACGAGACCCCTTTGGCGTCCAGCATGAAGATATGCACAGCCACATCGTTCTCGACGATGTACATGCGGCCGTCGGCGATGGTGAGGAAGAACGGATTCATCACCTGAGGCAGCTTGGCGACCAGCTCCGCCGAAGCCGTCCCGGCGGAAAGCGCCAGGCCTGCGGCGATCGCCAGGAGAAGAAACGAAAGCCGGATCCTCGTGTTGATCATGCCAGCCTCCCCTGCACCGCAAAGGATAGACCGGCCGGAAGCAGGCGTCAAGAGCTCAAGACCGGTCAATGACCGAAGCAGTCCTCCATCAGCTCGTCTTCCACGGTCTTGGTCAGATCGAGAAGGTGGAAATAGGTGACGATCCCGGTGGGATCGATGAATTCGGTGAAGGTCAGCGTCAGATGCGGCGCACCCTTGCTCCAGGCGCCGGGAGCTTCAACTCTGGCCTTCACCGTCACCTTTCTCCCTTCGAGGCGGATCGACCGGTCCGGTTCCGGCTCACCCAGCAAGGCCGGATCGACGACGATCCCGTCGAAATTCGGGTATTTCTTGAGGATCTCCTCGTTCTGCGCCGTGCCCAGGCAATACACGACGGGGCCGCGGGCCAGAGCGGCTTTGCCCTCCTGAAGCTGGTGGCCTCTGATGAAGCGCCAGGTCATCGGCATCTCCAGGGTCACCGTGTCGCCGGCTCTCCACATGCGGCGGATCTCGCAAGGATTCGTATCTCGCGGAACCGCGACCGGGTCCTCGTCGTTGACGCGGATCGTGGCGTTAGGGCACCACCGGGGAATGCGCAGCCGGATGGCGAAAGCCGCCTCTTTCGACGGCGTCACGCGGAAAACGACATGTCCGGAGTTCGGGTAGTCCGTCTCTTGGGACAATTTCACCGATAGACCGTCGTCCAACGCCATGGTCGCTTGGGAGGTCGTAAACAAGTTGACGGCAATGGCCTTGTCCGCACTTCGGTAATAGACCTTTTGCGGCAGCTCGGCCATGATCCGGCGGAAATTGCCCGGGCAGCAGAAGCCGTCCTGATCGAAATAGACGCGCGGCCCCGTGAACGGCGTGAAGTACCGGATCTTCCGTCCCGCCGGGTCCTGGGCGGCGAAAAGCGCGTTGTAGATCGTGCGCTCCATGATGTCCCCGTAGCGGAGATCGCCCTCCAGGCGCATCAGGCTTTCCAGCCAGCGCACCAGATAGGCCGTCACGCACGATTCGCCGATCAGGCCGGCGCCGTTTTGGGTATAGGAAAACCATTCGCCGTCGGAGGCGGAGCCGACCACGTTGAGCCCGCCGCCCGTCCGCAGCAGCTCGTGCCGCATATATTCCGACATCTCCAGCAGGGACGGCAGCTTCTTCCATCGATAGAGCTCGGTCTGGGCATAGCACCGGGCCAGCATGACATAGACGTGCGCGGCTCCGGTATCGAAGGTCTGCTTCCAATCCAGGAGCGACGCGCATTGGACTTCCGCCTTCGAATTCCCGTGCCGGACCTCGGCCGCGAATTTCAGATACCTCTCGTCGCCCGTCGCCCGGTGAAGAAGCAGGAAGGCTTCCGGAAGCCCGGCGGTGCACACTTCCTCAGGCTTGGGGTCCTGGCCGAACGTGCGGATCACATAATCGCCGAGTCTGCGGGCGTGCTGGAGCGACTTCGCGTTGGCGGTGGCCAGCGCGTGATGGGTCAGCCCGAGCAACAGGTACTCCTGCTCGTGGAGGGCCCAGTTGCGATGGTTCTGCCGCCCTCCGGGTTCGGGCTTGAACGTGCCGATGTAGCCGTCGGCGTCGCGCGTCTGGATGATGCCGTCGATCAGATGGGCTGTCCGTTCGGCCACTTTCGGATCGCCGGTATAGGCCGCGAAAAGGCTCCCGGCGTCGACCACCTTGCCCGCGCCGACATAGTGATAATCGTCGCTGAACGGCCGCGACCGGAACGGCGCGATGAAGAAGCCGTCGATGTCGAGGACCATAAAATTCTTATAGATGAGGTCGTTGATCCGCCGGCCGATCTCGCCCGCGAGCTCCGCCTGTTTCAGCGTGACCGGTTGAAGCTTATCGCCGGCCTGAGGCGCCCTGGGTAGCGGGCGCGAAAGGAGCGCGCCGGCCAGAAGGGCCACTATGAGGAGCCCTATCGTCGATCGAGCTTGACGTGCGAACATGGCGCCTCCCTAATTGGCCTCTTTGGGCCCCAAAGGGCCCAGAAGCTCGATCTTTTGGAGCACCAGCCCGTAATGTCCTCCGGGAGGATTGACGCCGATCTTCCGGCCGTTCCAGTCCGCGGCGAAATTGGTCGAGTAGAGAAGCCAGGCCGTCCGGCCGTCGGCGCTGATGAACTTGGAGGGGATGTTGACGAAATAGGCCTGCTCGCCGAAGTCCTTCATGTAGGAGACGAGCTTCCAGGGGCCGGTCAACGAATCCGATTCAAGGAGATACGTGGCCATCTTCGCGCAGGTGTTCCCCCCGTCGGTCACGGCCATCAGGAACTTTTTCAACGGCGCGTCATAGGTCACCGTGACGCAGCCCATGGCGTTGTTCCATTCGAGGAGCGGCTTGATCCTGGCGAAATCGCCGGTCCATACGGGCCCCCCTTGGGCGTCGCGGCCGGCATAGAACTCGTATTTCGAGGCGTCGTTGATAGTCTCGGGGGCCGGCGTTACCCGCAGGAGATAGATCTCGTCACCCGTGATCCAGCTGTCGTTCCAGAAGCGCCATTTCGTATCCGAGGGATCGGCCCCGTGGGCGACGAGGTAAGCTTTGCCGTCCGGAGAGTCCCGCATGTCCTTGCCGAAATCGACGAAGTGCGGCGAGCCGATCCTGACCGGAAAGCCGTTGATCCCCGTCTCCCCGAACAGGGGCTTGGCGGGGGTGAGCGGGGTTTCCTTCCAGGAGCGCCCGTAGTCGGTGGATACGCGGAACCCGACGAAGGGCCCCATCCAGGGCCAGTTGATGGTCATGGGCCCGTAGGCCGCTTCCCCCGAGGGGTCCAGGCAATACGTCCCATAGTACCAGACCCCATGGTAGACGAGGCTTCCGCACGGATAACGTCCGTGATACGGAAGGGCCGAGGCGACGTGCGTGCCGAGACTGTACACTTTCAGGTCCAGGGGATCATGGCCCTCAATGACGCCCTGCCCTGTTCTGGCGAACTCGCCGTTCCCCTCCCCGGACCAGATGCTCTCCACGGAGCCGTCCAGGCGCCAGCACCCGCCGTCGGTCCAGGGCGAATACAGCTTGTCGTCAGCGGCCCAGGACGGATACCAGGTGTCGCCGTAGCGGAAACCGCTCTTGACACCCAGGAAGCGGATCCCCGTCAGGTCCTTGGACCGCTCAAAGGGGCAATCGGCGGGAGGATCCGACTTCCAGGTGAACGGCTCGAACTTCAGGATCTCGGCCTTGGGCTGCCCGAGGGCATCGTGGAGAGGGATCAACAGCATGACCAGGAGCAAAGATCCGATCGCTGGGGCTCGCATGTTCATCGGTTGGGGTCCTTTCTGAACAGGTCCGGTCGCACGGCCAAGGATATCAGAGGAGCGGCCGGCGTCGCAACCGCCGGCGCGCGATCGATCCGAACAGGAGCTCGCTGTTTTCCGCTGAGTGTTTCCCCGGCCGCTGAGCGGTGTCAATGGCCCTCCGGCCGCCGGCAAGGGGCAGGACCAGGCGAGGGCCGGACCCGATATCCGCCTTGACTTCCCGATGGGTCGACGATAGAGTGGCGGGGAAAAGGAGGCGGATTCATCGCAGTGATCAGTCAGCCGGTCTCCATGGCCCGGCCCGTTTTGCGCAGGCTGGGAGCGTCCGATCTCATGGTCTCCCCGATCGGGCTGGGCTGCTGGCAATTCAGCCAGAGTCACGGGTTGGGCGGCAAGTTCTGGGGGATGATGACGGATGACGAGATCCTCGCGGTCGTCCGCGTCTCGCTCGCGGGCGGGATCAACTGGTTCGATACCGCCGAGGCCTACGGCTGGGGGGCTTCAGAACGGGCTCTGGCGCGTGCGCTGAAGACCCTTGGCCAGGCCCCCGGCAAGGTCGTCGTCGCGACCAAGTGGCATCCGCTCTTTCGGACGTCCCGGTCGATCCCGAAGACGGTCGATACCAGGATCGCCTGTCTCGGCGGCTATCCGATCGACCTCTTCCAGGTCCATTCGCCCCTGTCGTTCTCGTCGATCGAAGCCCAGATGGCGGCAATGGCCCGCCTCGTCGAGGGACAGAAGATCCGGGCCGTCGGGGTCAGCAACTTTTCGGCCCGTCAGATGAGGAAGGCCCACGCGGCGCTGGCCCGGCGGGGGCTGCGCCTCGTCTCCAATCAAGTCCGGTACAGCCTGCTCGACCGGAAGATCGAAACGAACGGCGTCCTCGACGCGGCCAAGGAGCTCGGCGTATCGATCATCGCCTACTCCCCTCTCGCCCAGGGGATCCTGTCCGGCAAGTTCCATGCCGATCCGTCCCTGATCCGGAGGAAGCCAGGCTTCCGGAAGCACATGGGCGCCTTCAAGCCGCGCGGACTGGAGAGGAGCCGGCCGTTGATCGAGGCGCTCCGGGGGGTCGCGGCGATGCACGGCGTGACCTCGAGCCAGGTCGCGCTGAACTGGGTCGCCGCGATCCACGGCGACTCGATCGTGGCCATCCCGGGGGCGTCGACCCCGGCTCAGGCCGCGGAGAACGCCGGCGCCCTGAGCTTCTCGCTCGCCCGCCAGGACGTCGAGCTTCTCGACCGGCTCTCCCGGCCGCCTACATGCGGAAGCCTGCGCTCAAGGCGATCCGCGTCCCTCCCAGCTTGATTTTCAGCTCCCCGACCTTGCCCGAGGCGGCGAAGTATCCGATGTCGATCCCGGCGAATACGGACTTTACCATAACGAGCAGACCTGCTTGGACCTGGTAGCCGATCTTCGATCCGGCGGCCTTCAACCCCAATCCCTCTTCGCTGTACATCAGATCGGCCAGGCCGGCTTCGATCTTGGCCTTGAGCGGGCCGTACAATGTGGGGAGGTACCCAAGGCCCGCCCAGAGATAATTCTGCTTCGACGTGGCCTCCGTCTCGAGGTCCGGGACGGTGGCGTGCTTCGTCACCGTCCCGTAGCCGGCCATGACATAAAGATCCCCGGAGAATCTCCCCGCGATGGCGATCTCGGGGAACGAGGCCGAAGGGCCATAGGTCGCGCGGTAGAAGGGGTCGGCGTTTCGCAGGAAGTTCCAGCCGACTAAAAGCAGAATGCGGTCGCCGGCGAATGCCGGTCCCGCGCAGGACAACAGGACGATGAGGGCGATCGTCTTTTTCATGGCCTCCTACCTCTTGACCCCCCTGAGCGGCTGGCGGGCCTGGACCTTCTGCGCCTGCCCCGGAGCCGCCAGGAACACTTCCTCCGATTCGTGGATCACGGCGCTGCGGCAGTCGACCGCGTCGATCTTGTACGTGTAGCTCACGTTGCGCGCGAGGAACGTGTCCAGATAGATCCAGTTGCCCGCGGACGTATCGGCCCAGGTGAAGCTTTTGATCGTCTGGTAAGGGCCGGCCCCCACCTTGCGGAGCAGCCGGTAATAGATCTGGCCTTGCGGCGAAGAGGACGACAGCTTGAGGACGACGCGGGCGTATTCCCGCTGCAGCATCCAGATCCGCGCCGTCAGGCGCTGGATATCGAGCTGGACGGCGACGAAGGGGATGACCCCGGAGCCCGTCGCTTCGAATGAGGCCGTGGGATTCAGGGGATCGTTCGTTGAAACGGCGAACGTCGCCGACTTCTGGCCTCCGGCTCCGACTGGGGCGAATCCCACCGCGATCTCCTGAGATCCCTGGGGCTCGATCGAGAACGGCGTCGCGGGGCCCAGATAGGTGAATTCTCGGGACCCGGAGGCAAACGTGACGCTGTTGACCACGAGCGGGGCCCGGCCATCGTTGGTGAGAGAGGTCGTCGCCAGCCAGCCGGTGCATTCATCCTGGCTGCCGAAGGTGACGTCCCAAATGGGGAGCCTGATCTCGGGCTGAGCGGCCGGGGTGGTCACCGTGGCGTCATTGGAATACGCGGAATCTCCGGCTTTGTTCGTGGCCCGGACCCGGAACGAATACGTCGTCTCCCCGACGAGCCCCTCGACGATCCAATCCGGGTAGGCATGCTGCGTGATCTCTTGCCAGGTCCCGGCACCCCCCGCCCTCTGCTCGATCTTATAGCCGGACTCGTTGTAGGCCTTGTCGTCCCAGGTCAGCCGGACATGGGACTCGTCCAGAGCGGTCGCCTGGAGATTGACCGGCGCGGCCGGAGGGGTCAAAGGCGGCGTCGTCACCGTGACTTCGTTGGACGAGGCCGAGTATCCCTGGAGATTGGTCGCCCGAACCCTATAGATATAGGTTGTATCTTCGACGACGTAAACATCCCGGAATGTCGTCACATTGGCGTCGGTCATGGTGAAACCCTGCCAATCGAGCCACGGGTCTTCGGGATGGAGCTTGCGATCCAGAGCGAAGGAGGACTCGGTATTCGAGTGGTCGACCCAGGAGAGGTCGACCTCGCGCTCATTGATGACGGTCGCGGTCAAGTCTGAAGGCGCGGCCGGCCGCGTCCAGACCAGGAGCTCGGCGGAATAGGCGGAATCCCCGATATCGTTCCAGGCCCGGACGCGGTAATAATGGTCCGATCCTTCGCTAAATCCGGATTCCTGGAAGGTCGTCCCGCCGGCGCCGGTTTCGCCGACCTCGACCCATGTCCCATCCACTCCGTCCTTCCGCTCGATCCTGAAGCCGGCCGCGCGTCCCGAGGGATCGGTCCAGACGATCTCGATGTCCGAGGCGGTCACGGCGCCGAAGCGCAGGTCCACCGGAGCCGCCGGGGGGAGGTCTTCAAAGATCCGGGCGACGAACGCGTCCGTCGTCGCCCCAGTCATGTCCCCCGGGATCAGGATCGGCCCCGCCGGGACGGGGAGATCCGCGGAGCGGGTCGTGCCGGCGATAAAAACATTTCCTAAGCCATCCGCGGCGACGCCCGCGGCAGCATCATCCCGGCTGCCCCCCAGATAGCCGCAATACATCAGATCAGCGCCCGTATCGCGTACGGTCGCGACGAAGGCGTCCGTCAAACCGGATAGGAAGGCCCCGGGACCTCCCGCCACCGGAAAGCCGGCCACGGAATCCGTCGTGCCCGCGACGTAAGCGTTGCCCGCCGCGTCGACGGCGATGGCCGTTCCCCGATCGTCGCCGGCGCCACCGATGAACCCGGAGTAGATGAGTTCCGTTCCGGAGGGTGTCACCTTGGCCACGAAGGCATCGTTTCCCCCGGCGGGTGACAACCATGGCCCTGTCTTGGTCGGGAACCCGGCTCCGGCATCCGTCGTTCCCGTCACATAAGCGTTGCCGGACTTGTCGATGGCAATCCCGCTCCCGAGATCGGTCCCGGCCCCGCCGATGTATCCGCAATACAGGATCTCATAGCCGAAGCGCTGGATGTTGGCCACGAAGGCGTCCTGATCGCCGGAATAGCTCAGGCCGGGACCGCCGAGGACGGGAAACCCGTCTTCGGGCGCGGAGTTCGTACGGCCGGTGATATAGACGTTGGAGTAATGGTCGATGGCGATCGCGGTCCCGAAATCCGAACCGCGGCCGCCGATGCAGGTCGAGTAAGCCACGGCGTAGCCGTCGCGCCAGAGGGCGGAGACGAAAGCATCCTCCGCGCCCTGGTATTCCCGCCGATAGAATCTCTGGGGCAGATCGTTGGACTCCGTCCACCCCGTGATCACCGCGTCTCCCAGGTCGTTCACGGCGATAGCCAAGGCCTTGTCGGTCTGGGACCCGCCGACAAAGCCGGAAAAGACCAGGGCCGTGCCGGTGAAGAGGATCTTCGTCACGAAGGCATCGCAGACTTCGGAAATATTGGGCTGGGGAGTCAGCACCGGTCCGTAGGAAACCGGGAAATCCTGGGAGAACGTCCAGCCCGTGGCATAGGCGTTGCCCTCCGGGTCGACGGCGATGCCGCTGGCGACATCGTTCGCGGCCCCGCCAAGAAAGCAGCAGAAGACGAGATCTGTTCCCGCGGCATTCACTTTGGCCACGAAGGCGTCGGTCCCGCCCGCCGGGCCGTTGAAGGTCGCGTCGAGCCCGCCCTTCGCGGGGAAATCGGGCGAGGCGGTCGTTCCCGCCACGTACGTGTTGCCGGAGCTGTCGACGGCCACCGCCGCGGCGGCATCGTCGGCCGAACCGCCGAGGAAGCCGCAGGCGATGACGGTCGCCGGGTCGATCACGAGCGGCGAGGAACGATCATATTCGCCCACGGCAAAACCGTAGGTGACGCCGTCGCCGGTCGAGTCCGGTGCGGACGGCTCTTCCTCCAGGCGAAAAGCCGCCGGCACGGAGATGCGATGCTCCCGCCGCTCTTGATAGGCCACGGGCGCCCGATCGCGATAAGCGCCGAGCGGCGTGGCGATCTCGAGCTGGCCATCGCCCGTCACTTCGAGCCGTGAAGCTCCCCGGACGGCCATCCTGATCCTCGAGGGGTCGGCGCCGGGACGGACGAGAAATTCGTATTTCAGCAGATCGGCGCTCCCCGAATACGCGAGGTCGATCCCGGGCCAGAGGTCGTGGTAGACGATCCTCGAGAAGGCGGGAAGCCCTCGGATCCATCCCTCGGGCCGTCCCTTGAAATACGAAATTACGGCGCCCGTTTTATCTTCGCCCGCCGGGGTGACGCCCGGAGAAGCGCCGACGAAGCTCAGCTTGAGAGCCGAACGGTCCCTGACCGCAACCGAAGCGACGCGCGCCCCGGAGTCGCGTTCGGCGGATCCGTCCGGGACCGCGCGCGTCAAAACGATGGTCACTCCATCCGCGCCGAAGTAGAGGCTCTCGCGGCCGCCCGCGGCATAATATTCCACCCTGGGATCGAGCTGTCCCCGGTTGGGAATGAAGAAGAGCGGCATGCGGCCAAACCGGCCGTCGAGCCGGGCGGACCCGGCAGGAGGGGCAGCCCCCGCGCTCAGGCGTGCGGGTCGCTCCGCTATCGCGCCCGCCGTCAAAGCCAGCACGACGAAACCCAGTGCGCCCCCGAGGAAGGTCTTCATGGCAGGTTCCCCTTCCTCTAAAGACTAACAAAGAAAGCAATATTTCTCAAAATCTTAAGAAAGATCGATGACATGTCCCCTGATCGGAGCTAGCCCGCAGAGTGATCCGTACCGGCTGGGACGGCCGACACGTCTGAAACGACGGGGCAGAGGCGAGGTGCCCCGCGGCGCCTCAACGGCGGGCGGAGATCAGCCCCAGGAACGACTCGACGCGAAGCTGGATCTGCTGGGCGTCGGACGGGGAGTAGTCGGTGACGATCTTGAGGTAGGGCAGACCGTGCCTTTTCTCCATATGCCGCCTCACGATCTCGCTCTCGACGTCGTAGGTCAGGCAGGACTGCCAGACAAGGTCGACGACCCCATCGGGCTTGAACTCATCGATCAGCCGGTCGAGGAGGTCGAGCCGGCCGGCGTTCGGGGTCATGCAGGAGCAGGGCAATCGGAAATATTTACGGGCCAGGGCCTCCAACGGGTCTCCGTCCTCGGCCACGTCCTCTTCGATCGGCTTGAGCCCGGTGCAGCTTTCCTGGGCCACGACCGTCGCGCCCGCCGATTCGAGGATGTCCAGGACCTTCTCCGCGCCATGGACCATGGGGACCCCCGTCATCAGCACCCGGGGCCGGATGTCCGGCTCGAAGGTCAGGGCGGCGGCCTCGGCGAGGATCCTCTCATAGGCGGCCAGGTCCTCCGGGATGCCCGAGATCAGGCTTTTGGCGTCAAGGACCTCGCGCCCGGAGAGCCCCCGTCCGGCCAGGCGAGCCACCGCCCGCCGCAGCCTTCGCTCGCGGTTCATCAGCCGGATGGCCTCCCGCAAGGCGGCCTCGGTGATGAGGCTTCCGGTCAGCTCTTCCAGCCTGTGGACCAGGCTTTCGATCTCCTCCCGCCAGCGGCGGAGCCCTCCGCTGTCCTCCGGCTTCTGCGGCAGCTCCAGGACAAAAAGCTCTTTATGATCGGCCAGCAGCTCGAACATCTTCTTCTTGCCGTCGCACGTCGTCTCGGCCACGACCAAGTCGCTCATCTCGAACAGCGGATTGGCCTTTTCCAGGGCGAAGCCGTAGCTCGACTTGATCAGCGGGCACAGGCCGGCCGGCAGGTCCCTCTCACCGGCTAAGGCCGTGGGATGGCTGCCGCCGCAGGCGCAGACCGGCACGGCCCCCGCGGCCAAGATGATCTCGCGCGGGGTGAACTCGCAGAAGATGGAGACGATCTTGCGGCCGCGGGCCTTCTCGGCCCGACCGTATTCGATCGCCTCCGAGACCATGCCGTCAAATCGCTCCAGCGCCGCGACGCGGTGAAGATTGGCGCAATGGACCTCCGCCTCCTCGGCGGGGGCGCCGCAAGCGCATGGATCGCAAGTGTCGGGTTCGCGCGGGGAGGCATCGCCAGGGGACATCGCGCCCGGGCCGACGACGGCGGGCGGAATGATCTCGATGGCCGGTGCGGCGCCTTCGCGCAGCACACCCTCGAAGCCGGCCTTGCGGGCCGCGACAAGCGCGGCTCCGAGCGCGCCGGTAATGCGGGGATCGGGCGGGATGACCAGGCGCTCGCGCAGCTCGCGCCCCAGTGCGGCGGCCATGGCCTCGTTCAGGGCCACACCTCCGGTGAAGGCCACGGGCGGACGGACGCCGACGCGCTCGGCCAAGCCCGCGACGCGTCGGGCGATCGAGCGCACGACGCCGGCCGCGATGTCCCCGCGCGGGAAGCCGCGGGCCAGCATGCCGATGACCTCGGACTCGGCGAAGACCACGCACATCGAGCTGATCTCGGATTCGGCCTCGGCGGCCAGGGCCAGCCCGGACAGGCCGTCGACGTCCGTGCCGAGGATGCGGGCCACGACCTCGAGGAATCGGCCGCTGCCAGCGGCGCACCGGTCGTTCATGGCGAAGTCGCGGACGCGGCCGTCTTCGTCCAGGAGGATGGCCTTGCTGTCCTGACCGCCGATATCGACGACCGTTCGGACTCCGGGGCGGACGGCCGAGACACCGAGGGCGTGGCAGGCGATCTCGGTCGCCGTCTCGTCGGCGAAGCCGGCCTGGACGCGGCCGTAGCCCGTGACCACGATCCTGCGGAGATCGGCCCGCCCCGCTCGCGCGCCAGTGAGCACGTCCGCCAGGAGGTTCTCGGCGTCGGCGGCCTGGTCGGGCGAGCTGTCGCGGACGGCGACGGCGGCAACGCGGCCGGCGGCGGGATCGAGCAGGACGGCCTTGACGGCCCGGCTCCCAAGGTCAAGTCCCAGAACATAATCAGCCATGGCGTCTCTTACTCCGGATGATCTCGAAGAATCCTCGAAGCGCGGGGCGAGCTGGCCCGTGTCCGGGGCGCTGCGGAGGTCGACTCCCCACCAGCCCGGGGTAATCCCCGCGCTCGGCGCGTGAACAGACGCCCTGCGCATCCTTCAGCGCCGTCCATGTCTTGTTGATGGAATCTCTCCTCGGATGAGTCTATCGGGCTGGCCGAACGCCCGACGGGAGAGGCGACTCTCTAGGCGGGCGCGCGGCATCCCCGGGGAAGGGATCTGACCGATCCCTGCCGCGCGCTTCAGAGTCTTTGGCGGTTCATCGGCTCACTCATAGTCCGTAAAGTCGGATTTACGGATTTTAGGCCCTTGGGAGTTTGTTGTCAATCAGGCCACGTTGGCGTGGCGCATTCGGCCCGGTCAGGGCGCAAGAACCAACGCGTCGGGTCCCGGGCCTCCTATTTGGTCTTGATCATCCCGGACTTGAGAGCGTACCAAAGGGCCGCGCCGATCCCGCCGCCGATAGCGCCCTCCAAGACCATGCCAGAGGCCTCTTCACTTCTTAGCGGTTATACTTCTTGAGGATCGATCTCAGGCGTTCGTGGGGAATGGCATAGACGGTGTTGCCGTTCACCCCCTCCATCGTTTCGGCGGCGATCATGGCGTTGATGACGGCTTCCTCCGTGGCCTGGACCGTCGCCTCGAACAGAGGGGTGATCCAATCGTTGGGCAGCATCGCGACGTTAGCGAGATCCGCGGCGCCGTAGGCGGCCGGGTTCGCCGTCGAGAAGGCGATGAAGATATCCCCCGAGCCGTTCCCCCCGATCCCGCCGGTCCTGCCGACACCGAGTGAGGCCCGTTCGGCGATCCGTTTCAGCTGGTGCGGCAGGAGGGGCGCGTCCGTGGCGATGACGGCGATGATCGACCCCCCGTCTCCCCTCTTGACCCGGGGCTTGAGGTCTTGGATCTCCTGTCCGACCGGGACGCCGGCGATCGTCAGCTGGCTCCGGAGGCCGTAGTTCGCCTGGACGAGGACGCCGAGCGTGTAAGCCGCCGCCCGGATCTTCACAAGCCGCGAGGACGTTCCGGTCCCGCCTTTGAACTCGTGGACGATCATGCCCGTGCCGCCGCCGACGTTCCCCTCGGCCACGGGCCCCGGCTTGGCGCCGTCGAGCGCCTCGAAGACGTGCTCCGGCTTGACGTGGAATCCGTCGATGTCGTTGAGCTCCCCGTCCCATGTCTCGGCCACGACGGGGAGGGACCACGTAGGGAACTTGTGGCCCAGGCGCTCGAGCTGCCAGGCGATGACCGCGTCGTGGACGACGCCGACGCTGTGGGTGTTGGTGATCATCACCGGACCCTCGAGAAAGCCCGATTCTTCGAGCCAGGTCGTCCCCGTCATCTCGCCGTTGCCGTTGAGCGTGAACCAGGCCGCGAAGACCTGATTGCCGGACGCTTTCCCCCGGGGGAACACGGCCGTGACGCCCGTCCGGACCGGCCCTTTGCCGACGGTGAGGGCTCCCTTTCCCGAGATGAGAGTCGTCAGGCCGACTTCGACGCCGGCGACATCCGTGATCGCATTGTATGTCCCTGGCGTTCCATCGAACGGGATGCCGAGATCGCGGGCCCTCGGTTTGGACTGCCCGTGGGCAGGCATGATGAGGATGACGACGAGGAAGGAGACGACCCCCACGCCGACGAGGATTCTCACAACTCGCATAGCGACCCTCCTCGAATGAAGATGTGGATTCGATGATATCGCCGGTCCGCGGCCCCGGATCGCCGCACCTATCGGCAACTCATGCCGCCGCGAAATGAGGATATCGCGGGGGGTGTAGGGGATCCGCGTCGGGGTCACTCCTCAAAGAGCTCCGGGTACCGGAGGGCGATAAGGGCTTTGTCCTCTTCCGGGAGCGCCTTGAGCTCGACCGGCACGTCTTGCGGCCGGGTGCCTTTTTGGTTGAGCCGGTTCATCAGGCTCCAGTTCCGGCCCATCTCGCCGGGCTCGCGGGCGCCAAGGTCGTACCGCGTAAAGTCGATGACCTTCCCGGTTCGCGGCGCGCCGATCGTCCGGAGCAGGGCCAGCCGAAAATCGGCGTTCATAAACCAGCGGATCTCCCGGTTTGCGTCCGAGCCGCCGATCCCAGAGCCCTTTTCGATGAAGCGGTAATCCCAGCGCGAGTTGTCCTTGAAGTGCCTCCGCCAAGCAAGGCCGAACTCGCCCTGCGTGGGGCACAGCGTCTCCGGCCAGCGTTTACGGACCCCGGCCAGCCATTGGGTCAAGCACTCGAGCCCGCCGAATTCCTTGATCAGGCAAACCTCCCAGCAGTTCGTCACCCAGGCGAACCTGTTGAGCGCAAAGCCGGCATCGAAGTGGACCGCGGTCGTGTGGCGCATTTGGGCCAGCCCCTTCTCCGGGCCGAGGTTGCGGATCGTCTCGATCGGGCCGACGCCCATCCGGCTGTTGAAGCCTTCGGCGAACCCGGCCCGCCGCGCCGCCAGGAAGTCACAGGTCCAGCCGTCGAGGTTGACGCAGTCCACGAGGTCGGCGGCTTCGCGCGCCGGGGCCAGGAAGTGCCGGCGGCTCGGGTAGTAGGGGTAGCAGACCGAGCCGTCCCCGTCGCCGTTGTCGATGGCGTACTGGCTCCAGATGTTGCCCTGGCAGACGTGGAGGCCCTCTTTTTCGGCCAGCCA